>Ga0209589_1003008_pt1 | contig 29455 bp, 24 predicted proteins | sample CowpeawhiteBW_FD_187525 | JGI IMG/M metagenome (GOLD analysis project Ga0209589, IMG submission 187525) | Root nodule microbial communities of legume samples collected from California USA - Cow pea white BW (SPAdes) (version 2) | ecosystem: Host-associated > Plants > Roots > Nodule | place: USA...
TTATATATATATATATATATATATATATATATATATATATATATATATATATATTTTGTACGGTTCTATTTTTGTTAAATTATTTTTAATTAAAATAATTATTTCATTAATATTTTTAAGTGATAATTTTTTTAACTTAACTAATTTATCGATTTGATAATATTTTCAAACTTAACGATTTTTAATAATAAAACTATCAAATAAAATACATTAAAATTATTTGCACTATAATATCAATAATAATAATTTTATTACATTTTTCCTCATATTTCCAATATATATATATATATATATATATATATATATATATATATATATAAAAGTATAATAAAAATTACGAATATAGAAACACCTGTATGTTGTTTCCCTGTGAAAATTGTTGGTAGAATCTTCAATAAACAATTTTCTCATAAATTTATATTTGTTTACAAGGTTATATTTGAACAAATTTTCAAAATTGACCGAAACAAAAATTGATTGAAATAGGGTGGCATGTACAATTTACTGAAAACAAAACATTAAATATCCCTGAAAGTAAGAGGTGGTCGTGGGTCTCCACAACCGAAAACAATGAGAATAGCATTAAATAATGAAATAAACAAAAACTTTAAAGTTCAAATTGAACACTTCACCATCATGAATTCACATCAAAAAGCCGAACAATAAGGAGGAGTCTTGCAAGTTTCTGGTTTTCAATTTCTTCACGTTTAATCAAACTTGTCACACATTTTTTATTCAGTTATTCTATTTCATCACAATCACTTCTTAGAATAAAAAAACAAACAAACATGAGAACGACATCTTGTGACAGATAATCATAATCAGCAAAGTCTCTGTTTTTTTTTTCATGAATGAATTATCTTGTTGAAATGCAGAAGCTTGATTGCTTAATATGGATTTATATATAAATAACATATTATGAGTCACTTTAAAAACTGCCCCCAAAATAAACTGATAAAAAATATAATTAATTAACAAATCCAATGATTGATTTATAGATAGCTTTATCTCCCTTTTTCTTTTTCTTTTATGTAAAGTAACATACTTGTAGAATTGAGTTACTTACAAATTATATCTGACATTTTCAAATAAAAACAAATTTTATCAGATTGTGTATGTTTTTTGTTTTTTTGTCAGCACCACCAACTCTTAAACGTGAAAACATGTAGTGAAAAAACATAAAAACAAATTAAGCTTCCAAATAAAAGTTCCTTAGGCTCTCTCAATAGAAACAAATACACACTAAATAACAAATGGACTTTTCTTTTCATATTATCAAACTACTTTCTCCTTTCTAAATTGATGCTAACTATAATATGTGGTTAATATGAATCCTCCTTTCTAAATTGACGTTGATTAATATATGGTTAATTTTAGTGAAACTAAGTTTCAATATTTCGTATAAAGTTACCATCTAAATTACTGATAAAAATTTATTATAAATAACTGTGACTTGTTAAATTTTCTTTAAAATAATTTAGTAACCTGATTGGATACTTCATAATAATAAGATGGTGATCTCCAAACAGAATTGATTGCCGTAGTAATATAAAATAATCATATAATAATTTGTGAATTTTTGATAAAAATTAAAACTTTTATTTCAATTTTGTCTCGTAATAAATATTCTTGTGTTAAAATACTTAGTATTATTATATATAAATTAAGAAGAAAATACAAATATTTCAATCCTCTCCAATCAAATATCAAGAAGATTCTACACCAATAAAATACTAAAGAAATTCTGCACTAATGTGTTTGACGAATAAAAAAACTCAAAACATCAATGTGTTTGACATTCATCTCTACTTAATTTAAAATCAAACTTACACTTAAAATGTGAAAGAGACTTGAAGAACATTCCATGTCTGGAACTGAAAGGAAGAAAACTTATGAGGTAAATGGTATTGGTATCAAAGTTTGATTTGACTTTGGCAACTAGGAAAATCCAAGTGGCAGCAACATGCATCACACAATATCCTATAGTCGGTGCTCACTCCACAAAAATGAGCAATTCTACATCTTTCTATCTTTATTATTTAAAAATCAAAATTTCCAACTACTTCAGTCAACATTTTCGAAAGGAGAAAAAAAAAAGAAAACAGGAGAAGAACCAATCCAAAGGAAAAACGGAAATTGGAAGATAGATATAGCTGGGAACTACAAGGCACCAATTAAGTTTAACTTGCTTGTTGATACATAATTACAAGAATTCAATATTTTTTTAATTTTTTAATTTTTTGTGAAAATTGAAATTATTTTTTTTTTTACAATTTTAATTAAATTTTGTATTCAATATTAAAAGTGTGTAAATTTAATCTTTTTAACCAAAATTTATTAAAATATTTCATAATATCATTTGATTTGTTTATTTTGTATGATACATTTCTATTTTAACATTTGACACCTTTGTTAATTTGACTTCTATAAATTTTAAAAATATTTTTCATTATATGCATATGTTTTTTATGGGAAATTGAATAAATAAAAAAGTAGTTGGGATATGCCAACCATCTTACAAAAAATATATATACATGTCATAATAGCATAAATCACTCCTAACTTTATACTTTATAAAACTCTCTATAGCTCTTACAAAATATTTTCATGTTTGATTAATCGATAATGCATTTATAAATGATTTTAGAGTTTTTTTTCATAGTTTTGCTAATATAATCATTTTTGTGGTTGTTATTGTGATTTTTGAGGAGATGATTGGAATAAAGATGTTAAAAAGGGAATGGTTAAAAAGATATGTTGCCACAGATATATCCATAAAATGAAATCACGAAGAAAAATCAAGAAAAAAACAACAACAGAAAAATCAATCAAAATCAATATTCATTAAGAACTAAGTCTCAAAACCCATAATTAAGAAAACTACTCAAAAATACTCATGAATAAGACTCAAAAAGATATAAAAGCAAATAGATATGTCAAAATGGAAAAAAGAGATTGTTAATTAGTTTTTAATCATCTTAAACTTAAAATAATTAACCATCACAAAAATGTTTATTTAAAGTTTACGAACTCAGTCACATTAGACTCACTAAGATAAAATAAAATAATGAAATCTTATTGACGAAATCCACATCAAATACATAAATAATATTCTCACATTCACAAATTATGATATCATTGTATATAAAAAAGACCTTGCCCACATACAAAAGAATAAAAAGATTATATTCTCAATAAAAAAAAAGTAAAAACAAATAAAAACATGCCATTGGATGGTATAAATTATATAATAAACAATTCATCTTAAATATAATAATAATATATAAAGAATTATGAAAGACAAATTAGCCTTAATCTGCTGTGTGATGTAGCTTATGTCAAAAGCAACCAAACCTACCAAAGTAATGTGACAACAACTAGAGGAATACAAAATTTTCAAGCTTCACTTTAATCAACGAATAGAGTACTTATCAATCTTACAATGTGAGCATTACGTGCAATCAAAACAGAACCAGACACGTACATAAAGGACAATTAAAGAAAGCATAAACAAACTAAAATGACTTGAGATACTATCATCTCAGGGGTGCTACTTTGTCTTTGATAAAGACATTATTAGTTTATCAACATTCTCACAAGAGTCTCACTTTAAACAACATGAACAACTATTTATATAATGCTTAAGTTTGAAGACTCTTACCAAATAAACCAGTTTTTAGGGTCAAGCTTTTTTCTTATGTCTAACTTCTAATAATTGATGTTTTCCTCTACGGAAAGATACAAATTAAATATTGATATATGAGTAAACTTGTCTTTGTTGGAAAATTTAAAGAGTATATAAAACGAGTGTAGATTTCAATTTATAAACCAGTTTTTTAAGGTTAAGTGAGGTTTAAAATGTAGTGCTTTTTTTATAGACACAAGAAAACAGCTGCTGAACTATGCCTAAATATACGATGTTATGCAATGGAGAAAAATCCAAACAAAATTTTTTAAAAATAGCCACTGACTGTTGCATTGAAAATAACAATAGTACAAATGAACTCAGGTTGAAATATCATGTTGAAAGTAGTGATACCATAGTCACACCACCATCTTTAATTCTGGATAACAAAATACAACATTCCCTGTAGAGAATGTGACTTCATATCATACTCAAATCTCCATCATAAATTACCTCAGCTGTATATTTTATTTCTTTAGACTCTAAGGTCCCTTTTGGAGCTTAAGCTTGGCTTAATTGGCCTTTGACGATTTCTCTGAAATAGTCATGTCAATTTATTTTCTTCTCAAATAACATTTCCGGGTTATGGTTGGATAAGCACAATTAAAATGATTGTTAATCAGCAATTCTACAATCCTTTACTAATCAATATGCATCGAATCATTGACAAAGTTGGTGATTCATAGACGTACAAATTTTAAACATTGTGTTGTTGAGACGAGCAATTTTTTTTTTCCTTTTTTCTTTCAATGAAATATATTGTAACATGAATTTGTTTTTTCCCTTTCTTTTGTCATTGCAGTGTTGGTACAGCTACAAGTACTTCGATCTGGGTGTAGTTTTGAAAGTTGTACAATTGAGTTATTTCAATTCTACCAAAGAATTAAACAATGTATTCGTGGCTAGATTTAAATGACTTCCCGCAGCAACTTCACCTGCTTTTCTGTGTTGCGAGCAAGAACTTGTAAGAGAAATGGCCAATGACATTACGTTCTTCTTCTCAACCTTAGGTTTCAATGTTTCATTATCACATTGAGGATAAAACAGCTTGCCGGTCATTGGGAGGAAAGGGGATGAAAAAGGAGGAGAAGGAGGAGAAATAATGAGCATATTCTCAATCCATATGCATGCAAGAAGGAAGATTAAGAGATGAAGAGAGATGGTACAGGAGGAGGGAAATATGTAGCTGCAAACAGGAAGAGTAGAACAATGGGTACATACTTCAAAAACAAACACACAAACTAATTTCTTGCTCAATTGGATTAGAAATTTTTGACATGGATTGAGAATACAACAAAAATGCCTACTTACTAATTAGCCTGAACTACAAACCATATACAACAATGATTTATAAGGAAATAAGGTAGTGAAGCCTCCTCTCGGTTTTCCCCAAGAACCTATTCTCAATCACACAAATGTGCACCTCCCCACTACATTATGTTAGCAACCTAAATAACTAGCACAGATCAAAGGAGATGAGAAGATGAATGAATAGAGGTGAAAAATGGAAGAGTGGATATTATGAGTAAATCAGTTGGAAAACAAGGCGACCATTACAAGATAATGAAGATAACTATGATCTGCATAAAAAACATCCTTCGCAAATTCAGAATCCTTGTCCCTGTTGTGCTCAACAACCGTTGCTCCGGTTGTCCACAACTCCTTAACAAAGACTCATATATTCTGTAACTGCGAAAAGGAGATACGGACAACTGAGCCAGAAAGTGTGCTGGCATTCTTGCACACAAGGGCTTCAGTAGCCTGCTCCTCGTTCTCAAACTGAACCAGAGCCTGTTTTTTCCCACTCATCTCAAAGACTTTGCTGTTCACAACGGTTCCATGCTCCTCTACAAGGCTCACAATCTCCTCCTCAGTGATGTCTTGTGGGAGTGTGGACAAATGGATAATCTTTGTTGGAGAGCAGCAATAACGGTAGTTTTTGGCTGCGTTGCGGTTGAAACGGTTGAGATTTGAACTGATGTATTCACGTGTGTCAGCACCTTGGGTTATGTGTGCATGCTTGGAGAAGTTCACCTCTAACTGTTTCTCAAACAACACGGCTCCCTACATCACAAAGTTGAAAATGTTGACCAGCTTCAAACGAGAAAACAAGGAATATATAATAATTTGCAAGATTATAGACGATCTAACAAGTATTCGGTGTAATATCTTAACGTAAAATTGCTACCAGTTCAATACAGAAAATCATGAATATAGTTCACCATTTTTCAAATTTCTCACCGAATCAACAAAAACCAACACAAGAGCTTGGTAAAACAATTTCATGGACCGTTGCAGGCAACGCCAGTTGACATGGTAGAAAGTTCATAGAGGAAGATATATTTGGAAGTAAATATATATCAACAGAATAACCAAAGAATGATCAATTTTAAGGGGCAACCTAAATATAGACGGATTAAAAACTGACAACTAAAACCGAACCTTAGAAAAAGAAATATGATTTTGCTCTTACCAAACATTCTTCATTTTCTTTTAAAACTCTACAAAATCACTAATCAAACTTGCAACGAGTTGTCAAATATAGACATTGAAATTGTAGATAAAAAAATATTCAAATAATACATACGATGATATATCACCGAGAATAACAATAACCCATTGCTTGAGTAAGAGGCATGACAAAAATCTAGTATCATAATATATGAACAGCAAGGTATGAACTAAACACACCTTCAGAAAGTGTACAGCCAATTCAGCTTGAAAACCATCACCCATCTGGATAAGAGCATGATCTGGTTTATTTCGGAGAAGTTTAATTCTCACAATATTCCCATAAATAGAGAACAAGTTGAATAGCTTATCCTCATCAATTCTCTGAAATAAGCAGATTTTAAGACAAATAAGCAAGAAAGGGAGGGAACTTTATAGAAGAAGCTAGACGAAGTTCTTACATCAGAATTAAGATTTGATACAAGCACTGTACACCTGTCATTTGTCCCAGTTATTCCAGGAGGCAAACCTCCCCCGAAGGCAGTTGCAATGGCTGCAGCATTTGCCATCTATAATTGAAAAAACAATAATAAATAAGTAAATTGTTTCTTTTTCAGAAAGAAAGAGAGCATCTTAATTTCACCGATGTTTGTAGCAGTTTTACTAGAAATTAAAGATAAAAACAATGTTTTCACATCATCATGTAATTTTCTTAATCGAAAGAAATATCAGAGTTCAAGAAGCAAAATCCCAACTCACCGACTTCTCCCTATCCCAATTAAAACCCAATTTGAAAAGCAAAATCAATTTAAAAACAAAGCGCTAACCAAGTTGTGAGTAAAAAAAAAAATCCTATAAACCGGTAGGCTATAATCATACAAACTTTGTAGTCCGTACCTTTATATTTTACAAAGGTTGGTAAGAGTTGGAATTAACTGACATTTCTAATGTTACTTTCACAAGATACAAGATGAATTATGATAATTTCATATAATCTATCAACTGCGCAAGAATAGTATCTAATTGGAACTTCAAATTGATCTGAAAATTACCCACCTGTGGAAATCCAACTGGAAGGAGGGAAAAAAGAACAAACATCAGTACATTGAAGAATAACACATTATGACAAATAAAACAAACCAATCAAAGCAGCTTAAAATATTTAGCACCTGCCCTGCCTCCAGAACCTTGAGCAGCATACATATTTCCTGCATCACCATATCCAGGCTGCTTAACAGAAGATAAAGGAAAAAATATATATATTAGAATGGACTTTACAAAGATCAACAGACTTGATTCATAAACACATAAATGAAGAACCAAACAGAAAATACTTGTGAAGGTCTGCCTTTCTGCTCTGTTGGAAGATTTGGGTTTGTGAAGTCTCTGCGAAAGAAGAAATGAAGTCAGCAACAATGTCATAAATAAGATGTCAAGAAGGAGATTATTCAGTGAATAAAAACAGAAACACGAACTGACTGAATCACCTTGAACGGTCATTATTGTAGTTCACTTGTAATTCTTCAAGGCTGCAATTAAAATTAATTAAAAGTCCATGTAAGAAAATAAAGTAAATAAAAAAGCGTAGAGAAAATAAAGTAAAAAAAAATCTATAAACACAACAAAATTACGTGGATAAATTTAACCTACTTTGAGAACTGAATGTCCAGCTGACAGCAACCATCATAAATATTGCGTCCCTAGAAATTTCCAAAAGTTCAACATTCATTCAGAAACAATATTAGAACTAATAAGTCAAGTACAGGCCGAAAGGAACTGTAAAACAAGCAACCTGAAGTGTACTTCTTGCATTAACAGCACTCTGACGTGATTGAAACTGGATGAGAGCCTGAAAGCCTACAAAGTTTGCAAATTCATGAAAACAGAATCAGTAGAACATACACCAACAATACATGCCTAAATGAAATGTAACAGTTTTTTGCTATAAAAAATCTAATAACAATCCTCATATATGATTAGAAGGCAATGGCATGTTCACTATGTTATGTTGGTTTGTCAGCTCCTGTCAGTTTAGGTTTTTACAACTATTAGGTGGCTACCACTAAATAAATCTCAGTTGTACAGTAACAAGATATAAATATTAAGAGCGAGTTTATCTATTATCTATCTTCATATAGTTTGGAATTTTTTGAAGTTGTTAATTGGTCTTTAGATGAATCTTGCATAAAGTGTCTTTTTCACTTTTTGGACTTCACAGGCATGGATTAGATTCATTTTTATATTAGGTAACAATATGTTCAAATTGTTATTTAACTAACTTTTTTATACATAATTTTGAATATATAATCTTGATTGTCAATTCAAATATTCAATATATATATCTATATATATATATAGAACAGCATCCTACATCTTGGAATTTACAAGTGTTGCAGTGTTCTTCTACGTGCTTCATAGATAAAAACATTTCTATATAGAAAACATCTCATTAGCACTTATTATTTCTCTCCACCTGTTTTTCCTATCACATTATAGCTATATTTCTCTCTCTAGATGTCCATGGATGACTTTTTATTATTGTATTTTAGACAAACAAGAAAAATGAGAATAGAAGTGTAGGGCACAGTTTGATCTATTGGTTTCTATCATCTCCCTCTTTCTATCCTGTGTTTTGCTCTTATTCCCTCTTGCCCTCTTTTCTTTTTCTTACTCTTTCAAGCAGTATCCTACATTTGAGATATCTAGAGCCTAGTTTTCCTGTCACTAGACCAGAACCCATGGGCATATAAACACAACTACAAAAAATGAAAGAACGCTTCGTTCAAATTTAACAGAGGCTTGAAAAGGTTGATACACTATTAGGCATGGAGGAGGACATTCCAGAACAGCTTTAGCGGCTATTGCCTGAAAAGGATATAATACCTACAAGAAAATCACATGTGTTTGCGACAGCATCACACCTTGGTAGAATTTATCATGAATTAGATGCAATTCCCAGTAAACTTCCTTTATCTAAAGAATATCTTGATGCTTATAAGGTTGACCCGGTCTACAGGAAGAATATACTACACTATCTTAGTGTGTTTATTCAAGCCAAGAACCATGAGAAGCTCATAGCTTGGCATGTATGCAACAAATCTCATTACAACAGCAGTATAAGAGGAGAATGTTGACCAAAAACATGAATTAGTTGGCTCCAGGCAATGGGAACGCAGTAGCAAGTAAACAAGATAAGTGGAAGCAGAGTAAGTCAGCAGTTTGGACAGCCTAGAATGGCATTTTTGCCCCTCTAGAATTCTTAAAAAATGTTGGAATCTTAACTTTAAAGAAAGAAACTTAACAGCCCATAATTTTTATTTTTACCACCATAACAAGGTTGCCATTTGGGACATCACTTATCACAAAAGCAAGCAAACATAATTTTTTTCATTTAACATTCATATACAGCAACAACAATTCCTCAACACTTCATGTATCAGATCTTGGAAGGTAATTAGTGATACAGATCTTGTTTTTTAGTGTAATTTTGGGAAGGTCTTGAAAACTTTAGGGAATGAACAGAAACTACCTTCCCCTTACCATTCTATTTGCATTTCAAGACCATTGAGCAATGCTTAGCTTAAAAGAGATGGAGAGATAAAATAATTAAGATTATAATGTATAAGTTAAATGTAACAATACCATCTCTTATAGGTGATTTTAAAAAATTAATGGTATTCAAAAATTTACTTTTCAACTAATTATCATTTAAGATATTCAAATATTAATTTAGTGGTGTTTTCCTCCCCCATGGAATTGACAATTATTTGTAATGCAACTTTCAAAACTCTAACTTTCGGTACCTGCATTTTATAAATACACAAACTTTCAACCATAATACGCCAAACATTCATCCTAAAAAGTTGTATAAAAGAGTTTGGGTATTTACACAATGCAGAGTAAAAAGTGGAAGCATCAAAAGTCAGACAAAAACCAAATGTTGTCACCTTTACAAGGATGAAAAGCATAATTAATTCTAAAATATTTTTTCTACTTTGTTAATAAAACTTCTCAGATTACTTTTTTACAACTATTAAAACCTCACCTGCTATTGAATAAAAAAAGAGAAAAGTTATTTATAGTTTTTTGGTAAGACTTTGCAAGAAACATCAATTTTTTATAAAAAATATAATTTGTATAAGAATACATAAAAAAAAAGAAATATTTCTATGAATTTTTAAATAAATTTAAGAAAATAATCATTTTTTTTTGTCAATATTAAGCAAAATTTTTCAGACAAATTTTGCACAAAAATCAGATAGATTTAGTTAGTCAGCAACTGTTAGCTGGGATTATAGTTATTGGATAGCTGCCTATAAATAAAGCATGGCCATTGTATTTTTGACAGACTGGAATGATAATACAGGTGGAGTGAATGGTTCGTTCATTTAATCCCTCTATTTATCCCATCTCTCTCTATGTCCTTTCCTTCCTAGTCTTCTTCCAATCTTTCTGTTTTTTTCTCTTTCCACCTACGTCCTATGTCACATTATGTATTGAAAATTAAGAAGCATTCCACAACACAATGAAAAACAAAAGCCTTTACAAATTCATTAAATTTAAAGAACCCTGTTCTACTATTGTCTCATTTACTTACAAGCAACAACAATGTTTTATCCTCTGACGGAGGTTAGTTACAAGGATCAATAGAAGACACTATTTGGTACTTTCCAATTGAAAATTTCATAAAAATATTTTTCTATTTACATTCAATATATATATATATATATATATATATATATATATTTTTATTTTTGCACAGTTCGAAATAAACTATTATTATTACCTCAATTTAGCTAGTTAATGTCCAGATATAAACAAAGTTGATAGGGAAGGAAAGAAGAGAAAGGGAGAAATCTGAAAATCTGACCAGCTGACTTCTGAAATGTTACAATCTTTTCCACAGATCCATGGGGTGAAAATACTTGAAACAGCACATCCACTGTTATAGGATACAGCATGTGATGAATTGTAACTAAGAGAATTCGGTTTGGCTGTGCATCCAGAGAGTTCCCGACAGCATGACAGCATAGAGAAAGAGAAGAGATAGAGAGAAAGGAGAATAAATAGAGGAAGTACATGATAAAGAGAAAGAGGAAAATACAGAACAAAACAATTCAACACTGATCCCATGAAATGGAACAGTCATACATACAAAGACATCGGGGAGGGGGGCCGAGACTATATCATACAAAAATAAATAAATAATAATTCCAACATGTTTCTTTTAAGAAATAGACAGGATAGAGCATACACTCTTTTAAATAAAAAATATAAACACCAAAAACACCAACCTCATCTCCTCGTCCTTGACTTTGATCCATTGTTGTCAGTTCTTGATGTGAGGAAAACTGAACATAAACATTCCTCCCCCTAGAACAAAACAAAAGCATAATTCTATCTTTATGGTAGTTTTATTATCAAAGGGAATTTACTAATACAAAACCAAAAATCTAATTATCAAACTACAGAAAATGCAATCCTGTACATCCTCAAAAGACAACAATAAACAAGCCATTTGTACCTTATACTTGGCTGGATATTTGCATAAAATTGTAAAGCATTAACTGCAGAAGGAACATCTTGCATTTGGAGAAGAGCCTACGAATATGGCACAGGTTGTACAAAAACTAATGAAATGAAACAACCTTAAGTTTATGCAGAAACTATCAGTCTCATTTAAAGGAATGAAAAACAAAACCTGATTTTTTGCACGCAACATAACAAGCTTAGTTATGACACCAAAAGGCTGAAACAGTTGGAGTAAATCATTCTGCAATCAAAGGAGAGAGGGATTACTAATTCCAGAAATTAAAAACTCTAACTTGTAAAGGAAGCATAATCATTCTCTGATAAGACAATAAACACTGAAGTTCTACAATTATGAATCACAAGTTGACTCCAACTCGCTATGACAAGAAAAGATGTCTTGCAGCTTCTATGATATATCATGTGTGCGTGCATGTGTTTATTAGAGCTTACAAAAATGGTTGCAATCAAAAACTAAAAATCTAAAATGGAAAATGTAGAACCATATTATAAGAAGTTTCAAAAATTAGATATCCTGAGTGAGCCGATTAGATTTCCTTTTCATATTATTATTGTTTTCTAAAACAATTCTCATTATTACCAATCAATTTCTCATACAAATCCAATTCAATTTTGGAAACTAAAGAATGAAACAGTTAGGAGATATTTTTTCATTCTCTATTTTCTTCTTGTTTAACTCTTGTTCTGAACTCTGCTATGCACCTCGCACCACCTTTGATCATTTGTCTAAGCAACCTTGTTTAGTTGCATTTTGGAAATTAAAAAAAGAACTTTCGAAAATAGAAATCAAACACACCCTTGGTTATTGTATTGTTCACATCACATCAAAGTAAAGCCAAAGGTGTGCTTGCTAGGTGAAGAAAGAAATAAGGTGAATGGAAATTTGACAAATAAAATGGATTTTAGGAGATAAGTTTGACAGAATAGAGCATAAATAGCAAGAGAAAAATAGGACGAGCAGTTTTAAACTGCCATGGAAACCGACAGCCGTGCCCTGTTCCCTTTTCATAAAAGCCTTTCGCTGTTCACTTCTATTCCACTGCAGATAGTGAAGAACTAAAATTTGAGGTATCCATGCCTCTGTATTTGTCTTCTACCCCATTTTCACTCTACCAAAACGCAATCCAAAACTTATTATATCTCCTTTGTTTCCTCTCCCTCCTCCCTATTTCTCCTCTATTCATTGCTACCCTATTTTCACTCTACAAACCAGTCATGAAAACATGCAACAAGAGAGAGAAAGAAAAAGTACTTCGGATATTTCGTGCCCAACGTTTCGAACGTGAACGACCTTGGAAGGTTCAGTCATTGTAAACTAACCTGCAAATACCAGAAAATACATACGATGATGACGATGTGTTGATGAACCACTTCAACTGTTTCTTTTTTTTTTTCACTTGTTCAGTTTATAAATAGCATAAAAAAACCAGCAGGTCTCTAGTTTGAATCAAGCTAAAAACAAAAGGCAAGGAACAGGAGCAAAAGCACGCAGTTGGCATGCTCCAAAATCCTCACTCTAAAACTGACGAACAAGTACAATAATCCCTAAAAAAAGCTTAAAGGCTTCCACCATTCCGATTTTTCGCAAAACCCAATTGGACTAAATCACGATCGATGACAATAAATTATAATGCAAAGAATCGTGGGGCTTCACAGACGAAGCACCAATCACGAAAGAAAGAGATAAATAAAAAATGAAATTTTTAATCTCGCACTCAATCAAACTGGAAGAAAGTCGCATATCCAAGTGGAGACCTAAATCTACGAACAGTGCAGAAGAAAAGGCAGTGAAGAAAATCTCAAAGAAGGAAAGGATATGTCCAAATTCCAGCCCAGAACCCTAAAGTTGAAGCAAATTGTGACATATCAGCAAAGCAAACACACCGCGCACGTTTCTTTGTTCCGAACAGAGAAGCAGAAAGAGGGGGGAGAGAATTTGCCTGAAAGAGGTGAGAGACAGATAGAGACAGAGGAAGAGGATGAGAGAGAATTAAAGAGGAGTGGCACGCATGAAATCGTGAATCTGTTACTGTTACCCTATGTTATGTTGTGTAATGTAACTCAGTTGCGGCTTTATAGAGAGAACCTTAGATTGAATTTAAGTTGGCATTATAAGTGTGAAGATTTGCATTTGCTCAAAAGTGCTTTTTGGTCTCATTACTAACACTCAATTAACCACTCCACACTTATCCATCTCTTTTTGAGTTGGCATTTCGTGCTTATCTGGCCTAACTAACCTAAATACAATTTGGTCATTTATTTTTCATTTCATATAATGCGAGAGTGATTCATAAATCTATAATAATAACTACCACACTTATTTAACTTGCCAGATAAAAAATTCCACTTATATGTAATTTGAAAAAAGAAAAACACGCGATATTAAACAGTGCTTTAATATTATTATTATGAAAATCATCATTGAAATCTAAAAGTAGTTTTTGTTGACATATATTAAAACTACTTTATTTTAAACTAGATGCATCGGTTTGTATTTTTTTAATTTTCATAAAAATTTAAATTAACATCAATAAAAAATAAATAAATAATTTTTAAAATAGTTATTAAATATAAAATTAAAAAAAATGAAATATGTATAAAAAAATTTAAAATAACTGTATAGACAAAAAAGGAATTTAGAATAACAATTAAAGGTAAAATAACTATATGTGAACACAAAATACACTAATGATAAAAGATTTGATAATTAATAAGTTTATAAAATAAAGATCACTTAAAACCATTTTAAAACATTTATCCAATTTATCCAATTACACACAAATATTAATCTACACAAAGAAAAAAACTTAAAGAATATATCCGTTTAATAGTAACCATCGAGTGTTGAACTATGTATGTGATACATAGATTTACGGTTTCAAATACCATTGCTAGTTTAGTAAGATAACAAACAGGGACATGTGCTACAAGTTGCAATCAACTTATTTTAGTTAGTTACTTAAAAGTTATACAGCGAATGACCTAGTCATCAACGCAAAAATCAAATTACACTATAACCTATAAATAAATCAAACACTATTTCCAAATTGTTATAAAATTTGTAACTCTAATACCTTCCAACATAAACAATCGATATTTTAAAATCAGTAATATAACAACTGCAATCTTATATTACACTATTCACTTAAATAGTAAGGAATTTCGAACCATACAATTTACATTACATGATTCAACTCCATAATGGTTTCCCCACAGCATCACTAAGGATCAGGATGAAATTACCAACTAAATAATTCTTAAAGAACAAACGCGTCGATCAAAATCTGATTAAAAACATTCAGCAAACCATTTAAGTGAATTAAGTTACAGAAAAAAATAATATGCAAACCATTTAAACTGGGACATTATATAAATAAAATCATAAACAAAATTTGAAACGTTTTTAATCGATAAATCTCCCTTGAAACAAAAAGTTTAGCGAAATTAAGAAGGAAAAAACTCGCTACCAATCCATAATGCAAAAAAGGAAATACTACAATGTTTAAAAGGACGATGGAAACCAAATAGAATTCTAGAGGGTAGTTCCCGCATTTCCATCCGATTATCATAATTATGCCTTGAGGCGTCCAAAGAACTTCTGCTTCTCCTGTGTGGTCTGGAAGCGACCGTGTCCGAATTTTGAGGAGGTATCGATAAACTTGAGCTTGATCTCCTCAAGGGCGACACGAGAAGTCTGCTTAAGCAGGGACTGGCGCAATGTAAGAACCCTTTTCTTGGGCCCAACACAGCATCCTTTCACCATGATGAAATCGTCCTTCACAATACCATAGTGAGGGAAACCACCCATGGGGGTAATGTCTTTCTCAGTCCTACATCCCAAATAATGTAGGGTTAGTTCGACTTTAACAAAATTACAGTATATAATTTAGAGCCGGTAACCCATAAACAAAGACACTACACTCACCTATCGAACTCGGTAAGAGCAGTGTGAGACTCGTCCCCAGCTTTACCAAGCTTATAAACCTTCTTGTTCAACTCAGTCCTGTGGTGGTATCCATTCTGACCAGCCCTGGCAACAGTGAATGAAACTCTGGCAGGATGCCAGGCACCAATACAAGCCACCTTCCTCAAACCCCTGTGAGTCTTACGGGGAAGACGAGTAACACCCCAACGAGTTACAACACCCTCATAACCCTTACCCTTTGTCACTCCTATGATGTCAATCATCTCATCTTTCTGGAACACAGCATCAATAGGGACCTGTTTCTCAAAGAAACTGTACGCAAAGTCCACCTTCTGTGCAATAGAACCACCGTTAACCTGAATTTCCATGATATGGGCTTTCTTCTGCTTCAAACCTTTCATTTTCCTGATCTGTCAAATTAAAGGCACAAAACTAATATTAGAATAATATTTCAGTGATCTTGAATTTGGAATTTCACAACACAACTCAAAGAAACCAGTATTACAATCTGACATCACTATAAATAATGGCCAACAGACTAATAAGAAGACTCAAAATAGTTGCGAAGGTCACACTCAAACAGCCCAAAATGAAATATTTTAAGCATTTGGGAGTCAGAAATCTCGTGTGGAAAATGCCGCTCATAGCACCAAATTCTATGATGCTGCGTTAGCATACGAATTTCATCATTCTCAATAGACATAAAAAATATACATAAAAATTGGGTAAATGGTTAAAATGATGACAATGCCTAACTTCCATGTATAAAACCACAAACATAAAAAACGAAATAAAGATAATAAAGAAAAGTATGGGATCACCTGGGTGTGAGCCAAAACACGAATCACAGTAGCATACTTCTTTAGTTTCTCCAGCTGAGTCTCAATGTTCTTCTTCCCCTCGTCAGTCTCGTACTGCTTTGAGTACTTGGTGAAAGCCTTCTTCTTGGACTTGCACCAGTTCTTATAGAACCTACGCTTCAGTTCCTCGCTCAAGTGCTGAGCCCAGACGGTGTTCAAGGTTCGAAGACCACGTGGAGTTTTCACATAACCCACGACACCAACAACAACCATTGGAGGGGTCTCAATGATTGTAACAGGCTCACAAGTTTCCTTCTTGTGAAGCTCTGATATAAAAGCGTATACACAATTAAATGAATACAGGTTCCATAATATAAACATCAAACAGAAAGTTAAACGAAAAAAAAAATAAATAAAGCAATACTTTGAACAATAAACACGTATTAGTGAAAGAATGAAATACTATTGGCATTAAAATCAACAAAACCAAAAAAAATTAACATGAAATATAACATTTACTAAATCAGTGAAAACTTAAATTTAAAGAATTGATAATGTAAAGCCGAAAATATAAACTGTTGATTTCAATCTCATTCTCGGTAAAATTATTTTCATACTTTAAACTGGAAAAACCTGACAACAAATCACACCAATGACAGAGATGTAGTCGACAATCTACTAAGTATCCGAATAAAAAAAATGGAGAGGATTGAACTCACTTGATCCTGGCTTCTCGACCTCTCTAACAATGTGAGTCATACCAGCCTTGTAACCCAAGAATGCAGTCAACTTGGGTGACTTGGATGGATCATCCTTAGGGAATGCCTTCACTGCAAAGTTCATGATAATTACAGGATATCAAGACTATGGTTTTGCATAACCAATAAAAACAGGCACTCTTCCTTAAAAACATAAAAATGTTTTACAATGCAGAAGCTTAAAAATATTATAGAGTAAAACAAAACAACATTGGGAGTTTACAGAAATATTAAAAATTGATGTGGAGGTAATTCAGCATTGGATCTCTTAATCAAAAACAGTATTCAGAATGCAAAAATACATGTAACTACGTGAAATCGACAATTAAATAAAAAAACAAAACACATTTAGAGAGATAATGAATAATAAGAACATAAGAAAAATATACCTTTTCCCCTGTGACGAGAAGCACGCTTCCTGGGGAGAAATCCCAGAGACCCGTGCCTTGGGTGTTCGAACTTCCTGTGAGACATCCTACATAAAGAAAACGCAAATGAAAAAACGTGAGTAATTCATTCAGACGTAAAAGTGAGCATAAAATAGGAGACAACTTGAACACAGAAGGCAAGGGAACAATTGGTTCATGCAACTGCTTCCGGATTCGGAAAAGTACAGACACCACACTGGTTTGAAATGAACATAAATTTTGCTACGAATCGCCGCGAAAGAAATCAAAGAATGCAAATAAGTGAATGGGAAAATGAAGAAAACAAAATGAGTAGAGAGATCGGAGAGAGGAAAACCTGAGACTGCTCCTGCTGCTACGGCGAACAAAGTCCCGGATAGAGATGCACTGAACTAAAACCCTACTTCCTTTTGCAATTTATAGGAGTAGGCCTTATTCATTTATAATCTATGGGCTAGGGTTTGGGCCAATTGAATGGGCTCCCATTTTAAATTCCCGCTGTTCTATAGCCCATCCAGTCCATTGGTATATGTAGTGGTGGTATTTTTAAAAAGTTAAAATATTTTGTAGTGTCTAATTTTATGTATGTAAATAATTTTAAAAATTAGTTATTATTAGTTAATATGATTAACGTGGGAGAAAAAACTTTAAATAATATAACTAACCATTTTTAGAGCATAATTAAAATAACTAATATATTTTTATTGATATAAATAAGATAGTTATATATATTTTGTGTTTACCTTTTTAACCCATAATGTAGTTTTAACATTATATTTTTATTAAAAATAATCATACTTAGATACTTAAGAAAATCTATATATATATATATATATATATATATATATATATATATATTAATTTTTTTATTATATTTTTTTATGATTTTAAAATTAGTTATTTTTCTAACATATAAGATTTTTTATTTAAAGACAAATGTGTTATACTTTTAAGAATTATTAATTATGATATACTAGAGCTATATGTAATATTAAAATATTATTATTATTATTATTCTTTTAAATTTTAAATAATATGATGTAAATTTATTCATAATATATTGATATATTTTGGTACCATAAGTGTCTTAATGTATCTATTTATGCCTTATGTTTTTTTCTTGTGTAACAATGATCAAGGAAAAAATTGTTGCGGATTGTACAATTGTTTTGCGAAGGTCCAGTGGGTCATTCAAGGAGTAAGGGAGTCGACAACCATTAAGGATAAAATTATTGTAGGTGGAATCAATTGTCTTGTAATATAGCGTAAATGGGAGTTGTGCCTACACTAATGACTATAACATGTAATTTTTAGTTTAGTGATAAACGCTCAATTCTATCACTTATCTACGCAATCTATTTATTTTTATGTGTTACTTAGTATTTATGGGGTCTATCGTTTTTTCTTTTTCAATTGTTTATTAGTTTACTAAATTTTATTTTGGTAAACATGACACTGGCATATAAGAATTACTCTCTATATTAAAATTATTGTTGTGCGTCATTAACTTAGTTATGTAATCCTACAATTCACTCCACATGTCAATATTTAAATATTTTTTTTATTAATATCTATCCTTTTATTCACAATTTTACGATCTTAATTAATGTCTTCGAATTAATTGCCAGAAATGGTTTAACAAATTTGGCATTAAAGTTTGAGTCATCGATGATCTCTATTTAAGCTGGGTTCTTTAAGCTCATGTTGGCCTGGTTTCATTACGTGTATGGGGTAAAAAATATAGCAATAAAATAAAATAAACTTCTACACCGTACAAAGCTAATAATAAAAATGAAAATTTTATAAATTGTAACATACGCCGCGAAAGCTGTAACATCGCAATTTTAGCATCTTAAAATTAATAAAACTAATAAAATAGGATATTTGACCTTAATATTTAAAACAAATAAAAAAATGTATAAAAGTCTTACAAATGATCAGACTATATAAATATATCAATTATACATATCAAACATTTCTAACCCTAAACACAAGCTAACCACTTACAACAACTTCTCATTGAGACCTCCTTCCGACCTAAAAGATGGCTCATCAACCTCCAGTGATGTCTCTGAAACAGCATCCACCACTGCTCCCACCGAATAGGTGATCATCGCAAAAGTAAAACATACAACACAAGACAAAAACACAAAAGAAGGATAAGCTAATGACTTTTAAAAATCATATAATATTGATATATCTAACAACTACAAACAAGCATATATTCACACACATATATTTCTAAACTACGACTCAACTAATCCGGATACATGCATTGAGGTCAGATCTAGTCAGTTATGCACTTGTAGTGGCATCTCATACTCTGCAGAGCGACAGATTAAGAGTCAAAACTCTACCACATACAAGGTCAGTAACACCTATGGTCAAGGAAAAACCCTAGGCTAGGACCTCCTGCTCCTCTCACCACATACCCCATTCCTCTCTACTTGAGAATTTGAATGGTTATTAGAGCGTCAGGATAATTGCCAAGACAATCCCTACCTTAATGCATATACTACCACAATCACTGCTAATCCTCCTTGGGTTAGCATTAACCAATCTCAACTCAGTCTCATATAAACAATCTCATATCATATACTCATCATTCATAATAATTACAAAGCTTCTATGATAATTAAAATACCACCCAATTTAACACTCAAAAATAAAAGTTTCAGGTTCTAACTCACTCGCCCAGCTAGTAGCACTTGCCCAGCCACTAGCCCATGCTCGCCCAGCTAGTATCACTTGTCCAGGTCTGGAAGTTCCTGACTTGGAAATTAGCCCAGCGAGTAGCACTAGCTGAACCACTGGCTCATGCTAGCCCAGCGAGTAGCACTCACCCAACGAGTATGCGAATTTGCATAATTCTGCATATCAACGTTTTGCATAATTCTGCATATCAACTTATTCGCCCAACGAGTAGGCTCGCCTAGCGAGTAAGCAATTATGCATAATTCTACATAAACTAATTTAAGCAAAATTATACCTATTCAACCAATCCATACAACTCAAAAACCTTCACCAAAGACTACTCGAGTATCAAACATTAATTCTATCAAAATATCCACACCAATTGCATCCAATTGCACCCTTAGCATACGATTATTCTCAAACACAGATAAAACCTAAGTATTTATTGTTTTTAAATATCACAACCCAATTCACATATCAAACACATCAGTTAATTACAGAATAATCTTATAATAACATTCCTAACAGGTTTGTTAGACATAATAGACATTAGCTTCCCTTACCTGGTATCCTACTTAAACAACTATATAAACATCAAACGTCTCTAACTCCACATAATGCTCTATCTATATATAGAAAATCACAAGAACGATCAGGACATACCATTATGATCACTGATCAGCAGAGACTCATATTGATAAATAAAACGACGCATGCAAATGAAAAAGGGCTTACATACAACAGAAAATAGAAAAAACAAAAAAGACAACGAAAACTTAACTTACCACGAACGAAGAAACTGATCGGTCCAAATTGAAGAGCTCACTGAGAGGATCAATCATACTGTCTCGGTTCTTCAATCAGACAACCAGAAAGACATAACTTTAGAGAGAAGTCACAGAGCTCTAGAAAAGTGGTTTCTAGAGATATGGTATGTTTTAAAATAACGAAACTCATCTATAACAATTATATTTACACTAAAATCTTTTAATACTAAAATAATTGAGTCTCACTATTTTTAAACCACCATGACTTCTAAAATATCATTTTCTAGGATTTTACAAAAGCCAATAGATAATTTTATTAAGGACTATAATATTTTGTCAAATTTTGTTTTTACTAAATTTAAAAAAAAAAAATTTCAACACACACTAAATATTTTTTTTTTCCAAATCATATCAAACATTTTTTCCATCTATTAAGGCAGTGTCACCTGTATTGTCAAAAAATTGTCAACAAAACTTTGTTAAAATGTAATTTTCCTTTTATTAATACATTATCGATTGCAAGAGTACAAGTTGTGTATATTAAATAACTTTTTTTAAGACCTAAAACAAAGGAATGTTCTGTCTTATGCTCGGATCAACCTAGATGTCATTTATTGACTAGGATGACAGAAAAAGTAATTATTTTATTACAGTTTAACAAATTTATATGGTTTTAATTTAAAAAATCTTTTTAAAAAGTTAAAATTCTTTAAAACAAAATTAGAAGGAACTTAATGTATCTGGGACTGATAAGGTGATTATTTTTTTTTTATCAGTTTGCATGATAGTGGTGACCTTATAATCAAATCGCAAGAAAGCTATTCTTCTATAGAATTCCCTTTTGTCACAAGATAAGCACCACTACAAATACTTTCCAGAAAGGAAATAAATAAAGTTCAGCCATTTAGTTTGGCACCTCATACATGATGATGATTGCCAAGAAGTTTGTTTCAACACAAATTTGGTTATAGCACACCATTAAAGCATCTTGCACGCCATGCACTTCATTTTCTAGGAATCACTCATTGAATAACATTAAGATAAAGACTCTAGAATTCAATAAATCAACTATTTGATTATTGGACATTGATAGATTCCAGAAAGTATGGTTGATCATTTCTTAGCTATTAATCTGTGTTTTACATTGTTTGTTGAATATAACATGAAATCTTGGATTGACAATACTTGTCCAACTTTAAAACCTTTTAAAAAGTTACCATTTTCGTAATTTCAAAGTTAAATTATTCCACATTGTTAAAAAATCCAAAATAAATCTCTTTGTTTCCCTCCTCAAGTTCACTTTAATGAGCAGTAATAGTACCATTAAAATGACTTGAAATTAATTATGCAGCAGATTAAATGCGTGTCTGGTTTGTTGCACATCTTCTACACGTCTACACCAAAATTTTCCTGTCAAAGAATGGAATCGCAGAAGTTAAACTATGTTGCTTCGGAACTGACGCGGATCATCTCTCATCAAATGTTAAACAAAACTTGATGTAAGAATAAAAACACCACATATCCCATTTTCTCTTTTTGGATTTCGAACAAATGCAATTATTATTACAAAAATGAGATTCTTTATTCAGAAGGAATTTGTAAATTACAAGCACCTCACTGAACGGCAATTCAAGCTTCTAAAACCCACAGAATGCACACGTACAACAAAGAATAATGCTCTAAAAACAAATATTTTGTGTCAGATCATAGCAATCTGTATCTACACACACCCCTCTAAAATTGCCCTTTTGGGTAGCAATGGCTATCACCAATAGACTCTACTGCATGCAATGTCGACTTTGACAAAAAAATTGTGCATATTGCAGTCATTTTCTGTATAAAAGTATATCTAACCATGTAAGACCTGCATTTCCTAGTCACAATTCAACCCACAAAGTTCCAACACAATGTCATCTTTGGACAAAAATGGGTTGATCCTCACCCACAGAAGTGAGAAGATTGAAGCCAGAAGAATGGACCAGACCAAAATGATGGTGGGAACACCTTCCTGTTTTCCCATGACTCCCTTGAGGAAGGGGTAAAGATGGACAATGACCCAAAGAGCAAAAAAAAGTTTGCCAAACAGAGGACCCCATGAATCATAACCATTGTTTATTGCATCTGAAACACCTACAATAACTCCTACTATGTTAATGATGAGCAAGGTCAAAGGAGGGATCAACAATGATGTCCACTTGAAGAGGTAGAGTTCAGCAAAGTCTCCATCATCTGCAGCTTTGGATGTGACTGTGAAGTTAGTGTTAACTCCTGCCAGAACCTTGAGCAAACCCTGAAAGAGAGCGAAGAGGTGTGAGGAGGCACCACCAATGACCCAGAACTGCTCATTCCTCCACCAGTCATGTATGCCAACACCTCCCCACTGCATTTCAAGGATGCCTGTTGCAGCTATGGAGATGAACAGTGCCATGAAAATGATACTGGCATAGTTGCTAATCTGGTAACAACATAATAAAGCATCAGATAAAATATAAAATTGCTCTTAATCGAAAGACTATGGAACATTCAAACATAAAGGGTTAATCAACATTCACTTTATGAGATCAAGTCCAGAGTTGATTTGATCCTTACCTCTGGGACAATGAACTTTCCAGTGAGAAGACAGACAGCTGGTAGGGTGCAGTATGCAATTAAGGGGAGTGATGTTAAAGGATAAACTACTGAGTTTATGTAAGAAAAGCGCTCCAGCCATTTCAAGCCACAACCATATCCGTACCATATAGGACAATGCTTACTCAGCAGGATCTCAACAGATCCAAGTGCCCAACGGAGAACTTGGTGCAGACGATCTGAAAGATTTATGGGAGCTGAGCCCTTAAAAGCAGGCCTTTTAGGCATGCAGTACACAGATCGCCAACCGTGACAGTGCATCTTGAAACCTGTTAATATATCTTCTGTAACAGAACCATATATCCATCCAACCTGAAAGACAAGGTGTAATTAAGTACAGTGACACAAACACATGATATATCATAAACTCCAGCTGAGAGAACCAAGAGATGTTCCATACATACCTCTTTCCCCCACTCTGTCTTATCCTCATAACCACAACTGATGACATGAATGGCTTCTTTCAAGAGTGATGCAGATGTTGCTCCTTTTGGAATACCCCCATCTTCCATAAGCGTTGAAGCTATGAAAACAGGTGATTGCCCAAATTTTTTCTCAAATTTTAGTTGTGACATGAACCACGACTTCTCGCTGTCAATTCCTGTTATTGGGATTTCAAGAGGACTTGTTAGTATTTCAGAATATTTTTCAAGACTTTCAAATGAAAGGCAATGCCAATTTCAGGAATCTTGTACCTTCAATTCCCTCTTCAATATTTTCTAGTGCATGTATTTGCTTTGTAGCATCCTTGTTTTTTACTTTCTTTCTTGGACTTGACTTCACTTTCCTATTTTTGTTCCTAGATCCACAACACAGACAGCACCATTTGGGCCAACAGTTACAAGTCTTCCTTGGCGGTTTCTTCTTAGCAGGGGCATCGTATCCATAGAGTGCTTGCCTTCTAAAGACACACCCAGTTCCCACATATATTGGTCCTTGGATGCCATCCAAACCTTTCATGTTTATCTATATAAATATAGAGTCAAACATAGATTAGTCTTTCCTTCAAAGCACAGTAAAGTAGATGTAACATAAATCCGCAACAATTTGTTACTTACATCAAAGAAAACAACATTGCGATTTGAGTATCTATCATGCCGATCAATCCCATCAAATCTTTGAGGAAATTGTACATAGCATATTTTTTTTCCTGATGTAGGATCCATCATGAAGCACATGGCTTCACGAAGTGCTTTGCTGTTGTTTATGTAGTGATCACAATCCACATTGAGGAGGTACGGAGCATTTGAAATGACTGCGGAGACTCGCACCTTGAAAAATTAATCAACCAAACCGACACATAAGAAAATTGGTCAGGAAAATAAACGGCGCAGGAAATTTATCTCACAAGAGGGAAGAGAGTATACCAAGGCATTCATCGCACCAGCTTTTTTGTGGTGTTCAAATCCTGGTCTTTTCTCACGAGACACATAGACAAGACGAGGTAACTCGTTCCCTTCAATATCACGAAGACCATTTTGACCAAGGAAAACCTGTGCAAACGCATCACAGATGAATTTAAACTTATAAAAAGTAGCACAACATTGTCACCAATGTAGAGTTCAGATCAAAATAGAAATTACTTGAATCATTCCAGGATGATCCCTGACACTGTTTCCAGGCCACGGAGTCCCATCCTGCATTGTCCAGCCATCCTCAGGAACCTTCTGTGCCATTGCAACCAATGCATTGATACGCACTTTGAACTCTTCATACTCCCTCTGCCACCAGCATTGAAAACACCAAATACAATTTATTATTGGCTTTGAGAAGAACGCCACAAGGTAAAACAAAACCATAATGAGAAGTGGTTCAAAGTTCAAACCTTAATAGCACGACGCTCCCTGATGAATATTGCGTCCACTTTGTCTTTCAGATAGTCAACCTTCTGAGCAAAATACCATTCAGGAGCCCGAGGTTCAATGCTGAACTTCTTACAAAATGGAACCCACTTTCTTGCGAATTCAGAAGTTTCTGAAAGGGCTTCAAATGTAAGCATAGCTGCACCATCATCTGAGACATAACATGCAACTTTCTCCACCGGATAATCTACAGCAAGGATGGATAGAACTGTATTTGCAGTTATAAGTGGAGGTTCTTTCATAGGATCAACTGTGCTAACAAAAACGTCTATATCAGCTAATTCAGATGGCTTTCCTTCTTTCTCGTACCTGGTAAGTTGTGCAAAGAATTAGCCATGGACTAGTAAAGCATAACATTTCCAAGCACACAGAAAGAAGTATACCTCAATGACAAACGATCCAGGTATGTTTCTCGCTCAATTGGGCACCATTTGGGAAATTGATCCAAAATCCATGACACGGCAAACCAGATTTCACATATTACTGATGTTAGCCACAATCCATATGCATCATTTACCGGGTGCAGAATTCTATAATGAAAAAATAGGCCAAGAACAACAATCCGGAGTACTATTATAATTCGATAGGGACTGATCTTGCTTGGACTAATTGGCAACTTCCTCCAGAGTGGCTGCCTTCCTTCATCCATTCTGTTAACAGTTTCAAATAAAAAAATTCTTAAACCAAACACAAGGAATGGATGTGATAGCAATTGATGGATATTGAGTTGCATTATTAAGTAATCTTAAATATATAAGTTCATGAAATGAAAAGAGAAAAAAGAATCATTTTATCCTATAGCTTAGCAATGATAAGAATTAAATAATAGCACACCTACTTTGGCAAATCAGGGTCATCAAGCTCGTCACCATTTTTCCCACCATCGTTAGGCCCTTCATGCTTAACTACCTTAGTTTTTTCATTCTGCCTTTTCTTCCACTCCTCCATTCGTTCCTTCCATGCGACACTTCCATATCCATAAACCGCTAAATCTTTTTTAGGATCCAAAGGTCTCGGTTGAACTGCATCACCACCAGCCTTAAGTGTAAAAAAACACAAAAAATGGATATAGAAAACTAGGTTGAATAGAAAACAGATTATAGTGAGGCACATGATACAAACCATTGTACACAAGCAAGCAAAACTGATAAAAACAACATACCTGGCACAGTTGAATCAGGAAAAGGCATAGGATGGACGCGTTTCCCACGAGACATGAACGGGGGAATAATTAGAGCATGTTTATCAGCAGAAATCCCAATATCCTTAATTGAAAAAGAAAATCATAATTAGACAACCAGGACCCAGAAATGTCATAACATAACTATATCCAATGAACTACGAAGAGATTTGAAAAATCAATTAACCTCGTGATCATATGTAAGGAGAGGAATATCAGCAGCCACAGAAGATGCATCAAACTCTGATGGTGTGGTGATCCCTGGAGCATTCATTTGTGAAACATGGCCAGTGTTGTGGTGAGCAGAGAGTGTGGCCTCAACGTGACCATGCCTGATATTGCTTCCAATGTCAAACTCATTTTCCAAATCATCAATGTCCTCTTCTTCCTCATCACCCTCAACTCTGGGACTACCTGATGTTTGCTCCATTGTTACTAAAATCTATGTCCCCCAGGTTATATATAACAGAAACATGAAAGTAAAAATTGGTTGAAGACTCACCCTTTAGGCGCTTGTATCTGGTTTTACACTGAGGGCAAGCTTGGTTCCCCTCTCTTCTTTCATACTCATAGCAAGGTCTACACACCGGGAATGCACATTCATTGCATGCAACAAACGGTTCACCATCCACTGTAATCTCTATCTCATCCCCACAGATCTGGCAAATTTGCCCACTCAATTCTGTGACAGAGTTCACCTGCAAATTATGTGCAATGTCAACCTCTAGCCAGATCCCGAAAATTAGACAACTAGGTGTTAACATAAGAGGGAAGGTGAACGGATTTTCATTGCAGAAGATATGTAGCACCAAATTGGAAAGGCTTCAGGCAGTTAATTATCAGCTCTGAAATTGTGAAAAAGTAGAAGAACATATAAAGAGTAAAACAAAGAAAGAAAAAGGACCCTCAGATACTGAATTGGTTGAAACAGTTTTTCCTATTTCTTTCACCATGAAGCTGGAGGAAAACTAAAAAGCAAAAAGAAGATTCTCAGAATGTCAATACACTTCTCGCAGCTTGAAACTCTCAACGGGAATAGTAGAAAACATAGGAAACTACTTCCACCTAAACAACCCATAACTCATTAAAATACAAAGTGTCCCTAGACTAAAATGAAAAGCTTCACCGTGGAAATCAACGAAAAAGAAGCACTGGGTAGTTTTAATTCTTATTTTATTTTTCAAATTCTTCAAGCGGCTTTGAGACATGAGTTATAGAGCAAAGACAAAAGCAGAGAAAGTGTGAGATTTTGAAGGCTATGAAGCTGCAAAGAAGAAGAGGCCACACACACTCCCTCACCCTTGCAGTTTCATCAGCATTGATGAGAACAAACTCATTCCGGTTATGTGACCCCGCAACAAGTCTCCCCTTGGTATCCATTGAAAGCAGCACTCACCACCACCTGAATCTTCAAATAGCACAAATTCACATTGAAACATAGAAACAGCTCACACCCTCAGGTAGCATCACATTGAGAAGAAACACCCATGAATGACAGAGAAGGAGGAAAGCATAGAAATTTAAAGGCATGGGGGGTGTTGGAGAATGGAGAGTGATTAAATGCAGCAGGGTAATTAAGAAAGCAAGTGCCTTTGGTGGGTATAATGAATGAAGGAAGCCCCAGTAAATGATTCTTTTCTTGAGAAACTGAGTTTCGCAACAGATGGGGTCCTGGCTGTAAAAAAAAAAAAAGAAAGGGAAAGAAGTAAGAGGGGTGGTGGCTCCGTGACAGACAGCAGGTGGTGTAACAACTAAAAAACAAGAAAAAATATTGACTGTGAGAAAGAGGGGACAGAGAATCTAGACAGGGATTGGAAATGGAATTCAACTGGTAACTGAGAAACCAACAGAGGAAAAACAACGCGGGATGGGATATATAAAAATAGTCGTGTATATGTGTGTGTGTCAGGAGAGTGTTTGGATCCATTTTTATACAGTATTTGCCAAGAAATCTTATTGGGTAATGCCATCTCATATGATAATAGTAGTAATTAATAAATCAGTGTAACTGTATGGTTTGTTTTTAAAACCACCTATTACACTTTATGAAAGTTATGTATGGTTAACTTAAAATGATGTTAGTATGTTGAAAAAAAGCTTTTGACTTTCCATTAACAAATATGTCGGTTTAATTTTTTTAAAGGACGTGTTAAATTGGAGTTAAAATATACTTAAATTCTTACAATTCTTTTGCTATAAAAGTGTTCGAAACATAAATGACTAAGACTTAAAAGAGGAAATAATATACGCTTTAACAATAGGTTTTTACACACCAAACTATGAACTTTTTTCATAATAATGTTGTTCAATTTTTATAATAAATAGTTTAAATAGTAAATAAATAGTTTTTTTCTGGACAAAAATAATAATTTAATTAATTGATATAAAAAAATGAATTTCCAGTAAAAAGAGATAATGAAAGGATAAACATTATAAAATAGTGTTCTGAAAAATTAAGGGTATGATATTTTCAATAATTTGTATCGTTTGTATCGATTCAAACAAACAGATACCAAAGTTATAATGCGTTCTCATTTAAAGATTTGAAAAGAAATGTGCGTGATCAACTCTATTGTGAATAATTTTATAGATACACAGATTTATGAATATTTGAAACTTATTTATTAAACTGTTTTTTATAGTATTTTTGTATTTGATTATTAAGTAAACATGACAGATACCTTGTTAAAGTTTTAGATTTGAGTATAATATATATATATATATATATATATATATATATATATTATA
>Ga0209589_1003009_pt1 | contig 29452 bp, 15 predicted proteins | sample CowpeawhiteBW_FD_187525 | JGI IMG/M metagenome (GOLD analysis project Ga0209589, IMG submission 187525) | Root nodule microbial communities of legume samples collected from California USA - Cow pea white BW (SPAdes) (version 2) | ecosystem: Host-associated > Plants > Roots > Nodule | place: USA...
CTGATCTATATATTCTCCCTCGCCAACATACCGATACAACATACCGAGACGTCACCCTCTCATTCCTTCGGTTTGACTTCAACTCTCTCTAGTACAGTATCTACACTCGGCACCCTACCGAGACAACACCCACTCAATCTAAAACCGACTTCCTCTGGTTCAGGACAATATGAAACTAAAAAAAAGTGTTTTTAAGAATTGGTTACTCAAAAAACATAATTATAGCAACAAACAATATGCAAAATTAGAAAAAAAAAGCATGATAAATAGTAAAAGAGTCTAGTTTTGAAAAAAAAAAGTTTGAAAAAAAAATTCTAATGATTTATTCACGTCACTAAAGTTCAAAAGTGATTTATAACATAAAAATAGTCAAGAAACAACGTACAAAAACCTAACAGAGAATTTAAATCTTAAATTGTTTCTCGTTCATTTAAGACTATAACTTAATTAATAATTTGATTTTTATATCTAGACGTCTGAATTGTTTTAGACTTTATATTTATTTTTTTCAATTGAATTCCTATTTTAACACCATTTAAAAGTGTCATTTGATCATCTTCTATTAAGAAACACTTATGATTTTGACACATAACACATCCCAAGTAAAATAATTTAAATTTTGACACTAATGAACTCAAATTTTGACATGTATTACTTCCAAACGATATCATCAATTTAACGAAAATGGTCACCTTGAGTTTTTCTTTACATAAATAAAAAGTAAGAACTTAAGTCACAAAAAGTATAAAGACCGATTAAAATAAATCAAAAACTTAAATATAGAGATCAAATTATTAATTAAATCATAAAATTATGTATCCATAGGAATTAAAAGCTTAGGTGAATTGGACTAATCTATCCAATTCTAGATCATATAGGTAACACATGATAAAAAATGTAGATGAGATAGATTTATGCTCCATTTATATTAAGATGAGCACTCTAGGAGAAAACAATCTGAAAGATATACCAAAAGAAACATCAACTTTTAAGTGAAGAATCTTTCTTCTTTGCTCTTTTTGTTAGTTATGTCTCTTTTTTAAGTGTTCTTGTTTTGTTTGGTGGTTTTGTTTACTTGAGGTGTCCCTATGCTACTATAGACGGTTCTTTTTTGTGTAAAGTTATAATGAGGTGACCTAAATGGTGTTTGTAAAAGCTTCTTAACATTTTGAAAATATTTCATTTGAAAACAAGTTTTAAAGCAGTTATGAAAATGAGCATACAAAAGTGTAAGAACAATTTTTTTATGTTGATCTAGTTTATCTCTCTGTGAGACCAACACTTGTGTTCAACATGAAGCAATTAACTACCTTCTATAGGTCGAGAACAAGGATTCTACTTAACAAAAATTGACAATAACAAAGACAAAAACAAGTACAATCAAGAGAAATTGCCAGTGGAAGTTTGTAGCTGCAGTATTACAATAGCATCCATGCACAAGTCTACCACAGAAAAGTAATCAAATTTCTGTGCTCCAATTAATCATAACTTGGTAAACCAGACTGATAAGTTGTTTTGGTTTATAGCATATTACCAAGATTCGTAGCATTCAGATGAAGCTATTATAGAGTTTGAGCTAATAATCAAACAAATGGTACAGTAATAGAAAACTATGGTCTTGATAGCATAAACTCTGCTATAAATACTTTTAACAGAAGAAAATAAAAAGGTAACATACATTAAGTTTCTCTCAGTTAAAATCAATTTACAGACTTTAACTTTTATACAAGTTCCCTTATCTACCTTCCTCAAAGTTATGGAACAAACTTATGGAAAAAAGTTATATTCAATTTGCTTTTGTTTTCTTCTACTATGAGTGATTATGGATACAACCAAACAAAGAGTATATGCACATGTTGCTGTGGCAAGGAGTTTCAACACATGTTGATAGTTCACTAATTCTCAAAGTGTAATCAGACAAGTTTCTTCATAAACAGACGTGTAAATTAACCAACATGATATAGATCAGATAGAAGACATTGCATTCATGAAAGCAAACCAAACAGAGATAGGGATCTTCAAAATATCTATAGAAAAATCATAGGCAGTACTTCAGAAGAAACCAAAATGGAAGATCTTATTTGATGTCTAGTTCTAACAATGCTAACAGTGACACTAAAACAATGAAACAGTTTTTTTGTTCACTCTGTAATGCTTTTTTTCTCTAACTACTCTTTTCCTCTTCAATTTTCTTTTCTTTCTTTTTGGATGTGGCCTGAGAATACAGGAAGGTCCCAAGAATTGCAATGGCAGAACCAAGGCCATTAAGAGGTCGAACAGGGTTCCTGAACACCAAAACCGTAGATACAATCACCACCACTCTTTTCATTGTGTTTCCCACAGAGAAACTCAATGGACTAATTTCATCAAGTGCTTGGTACGATGATTGGTTATAAAGATGGTAGAAAACCCCAGATAACAGCACCCAGAAATAAAATGTGGATGGTTTGCCAATAGCTTCAATGGCCTTGTAATAGCCAGGGATCCACTGAGACCCTTCAACAAAAACAGCCACTGGAAAAAGGTAGAGGAATGAAAGAATAGTAATCCAACCATACAAGTTTAAGCCATCAACTTCCTTGAAATTCTGCAAACTTTTCTTGGAGTAGATGTTCCTCAACACAAAACCAACATTGCTGATAAGGGCACCCCACAATCCTTGTACATTGAAAGACACCTCGGTAACAGCAGCTAAAGAACAACCAAGCACAATGGGTAGAATGGAGAGCCAAACCTGAATGGGGTACTTATCACCGAGGACGGAAGAAAATATGACAGAGAAAACCGGTTCTGCAGATTTGATGACATGGGTGAAGGACACAGCCACCTTGGAGAATGACACACACGCTGAAATGTGGCCTATTGTGTGGAACAAAGCAGGTCCGAGGAGAGCAACGATGAAGGGTTTCGAGATTTTGGGACAAGGTTGGAGCTTGGAGGACCAAAGCACCAGCATCCAAATGGACCCAACCAAGAGCTGAAAAGAAGCAAGAAGCCATGGGAAAGGGAATATGTTCAACACCTTCTTGTTGTAAATGTTGAACACGATGTTTTGGAAGTACCATAGCCCAAACACCAGAGCAAGTTTGAGATTCTTCGATTTGGGGGCAACATTTTCTCCTCCTCCGGGATTGGTTTCAGACGCAGCCTTAACGATTTGAAGGCTGGGTTTTGACGAGGGTTGAAGGAATCCGTTGAAAGATCTTACCTTTGAGATTGCATGTTGGATCTGAGATGTTGGGGCGAAAGAAAGTTTGGAACTTTGAAGAGGATTGGGTCTGTGTTGGGTCTGAAACCTTGTGAGAAGATTTGGTTTGAGATGCGGAGATGCATTGAGGAAGAAATTGGGTTTGGGTTTGGTGAAAGTGAGAGGGGATGATGATGATGGAACAACATTTGAAGACAGCATTTTTTTTTTATCTGTGGCTGTTCTTGATCTCAGACACAAGAACAATGAAAAAGAGAACTGAAAAACTGATTCTGAATTGAAAAGGTCGCAAAAAGAACAGATTTGGAGCTTTAAAAGCTTCCAAATCAATGGAGTCCTTTTAAGAGCAGAAGAGGAACTGTGAAGTATAAACAGCACAGACCAACCCCTTCCACAAAACCTAGTACACACGAAGGGCAAATGTTCGTGAAGTCTCGCACGTTGGAACACTGTTTTTCGACCGTTGGATTTTGCATTTTCAAATCAATGGCTACGTTTTTATCTTTTTCTTACATGTTTTACAGTTTCACAGCTATTTTTTTATTCCCGTGTCTTCTATTTTCGCGTCATTCCCTCTGTTAGAAACCACGCATTCCAAGAAAAACAGATAAATAAATGATTTTGTGTTCTGTTAATAATACGATAAATGTGTTATAAATAGTTGGCAACTACTCTTATTATATCACTCACTGTGTTAGAGTGAAGATACTAAGATCCTTCATTTAAATGTTATTTTAATTTGGAAAATAAATGTTTTATTTGGGTGGAAGGTAACTAGAAAACAAGAAGAAAATAAAAATATAGAGAAAGAGAATAGAATTGGACATTGTCATGATTAAAAGAGGAAAAAAGTATTTGATGATGTAATAAAGTAAAAAGATTAAAATAATTTAATAATATAATAAATGAGTATGTATTAAAATTAAAAGATAACTTAAAAATAATTTAATGTAAAAATTAATTGTGTAAAAATATAAATTAAATTAAAATAAATTTTAATTAAAGTGAAATTGTAAAATCAATCTAAACAAAAGATATTTTAGAATAATGACATTAAAATAGAAAATTCATTTAAAATTTTAACAAATAAAAAATATTTAAAATAAATCATTTCATAAAGCAAAAAATTGAAATTATTTAAATTTATAAAATTATTTTTATTCTATACACGACATACATATAAATGTACACATATATACATATACTAAGTACAAACTTGAAGAGTTAGTCTTGTAATTACGAACAATTCGTTTATTTTTTAACAATTTAGAAAGATTAGACATTTATGTGTTTAAAATATAATATATATAAGTTTTATTTTATCATTTTCTCATAATTTGTAGGTATGTTTTTCTTTTTCACCTCCTTTTTATTACTTAAGTACTTAATTTTTTTTATTATTATTATAGATCGATTGTTGGTGTGAGTTTATATAACTAATATTGCCACAACTAAGAATATCAAAGGAAAGAAAGAGTTTATGTAAAGATGAATACAAATAATCTTGTTTCTAATAGACATAAGCTAAAGCATACTATTAACAAATAATTAGCAAGTTGTATTCCTTCAAAGTTCAACCACTAAACACCTAAAAGATAATTAAATCAAAGAGGGTCAAAATTATTCTAAACTAGCTTATTATATCCACCACCATTGCCAAGGTTAAAATCCTAAATTTGGAAGAAGTATAAAACTATTGTACAAACAAAATCATTAATAGTATCACAACATCTTTGCATTCTCCATCGCAAGTCTTTCTTTGTTGTCTTTCTAAGCAAAATTCATCATATAACACAAGAGAGGGACGATTTGGAAATAAAAAATTAATAAGCTTTTGATAACATCAACTCCGCAGGCTTGTTGCCAAAGACCCACATGTTTCTAACAATTAACTCAATTGACTTTTCTTTTGGTAGCTTAATAAGTTTTGAGACATCGTTTATATGAAAGTGTTCAAGTTTTTATTGCACGACTTGTAACCAATTTTGGTGGTCTAGTTCTTTGTAGACAACTTAAAGTTCTCTTCTAGCTTTTGTACATTTTTGTTTATTGACTTTTACTTTTCAGCCGGATTGTCTATCGTAGGTTTAAACCCTCTCTTACATTGTTTGATGGCGAAAAGGATGCTTCTTCTTTCTTATTGCTTCGATTAATCTACTAGTTAAAAAAATAAAACATTGTCCAACTCTAATGATCTCTTATTTGGCTTATGATCATTGAATCCAATATAAATTTCCTTTTCAATTCTCATTATTTTTGAGTTATAATCTTCGCAGGCTTTTCATGTTTCAAGGTATATAAACATAATTTCTTTATTACTTTTAGAGATAAACTCTCAAAGGCTATCTTTTGTCTTTAGAGCTACGAGTACTTAGAAAGTTAAATTAGAATTTCAGAGAGTTCTAACTAAACATCTCTTACAATGACTCATTTTTCTTCTCTACTACATTTGTTTTTGTGTAATGTTTGTGGAGTTGAAAAATTGTATTGAAATTTATAATAATTGTTGAAAGCGTTTGTAAATGAACTATCTCCCATGATCTCTTGAAATTGAGGCAATGTGTAAATCTTTCTCATTTTTTACTTTCTTGCAAGATTTTACAAATAACTTTAAAAGTTTTGTCCTTTTAAGCAAGAAATATTGCCCATGTCCATTTAGTGTAACCTTTGATCACTAGTTTAGTCTTGTTTCTCATGATGTAACCTTCTTCATTAAGATTGTTGTGAAAAAACACACTAGGTTTCGACATTTAAACTAGTTATTTTGTAACTCAATGTCGTTCTTCTAAAATTATTTAAGTTTTTCTTGCATTACTTGCACTTAATTTAAATTGCTATTGCTTTGTAGGCAACCTTAACTCTAAGTGAGATATGAAAGTTAAATTCTCTTGGAAGGTACATCTCATTCTTCCTTGTTTAGTAAAATTTTCTAATGGATAAACTTTCATCATTTAAGCATTTATGTTGGTTGTCTCTTGTCCTTGAGCTAACTATCTAATGTAAATTCAAATGCTTTTGTTACATGTTTGATGGTGGAGAGTTCTTGTTTCTTCTTGCTTTAATCAATTTACAAAAAATATTGTAAACTGTAATATTGTCAGTTCAATTAGTATAAAATTTATAAAAAGAGTTTAAAATTTTTGGTAAAGTAATATCACCTGTATTTATTTAGTATAATTGTCTACATTATATCTGTTATCATTAACAAACACGATTTTTTTTTTCTATATAGATTTAAATGTATATACTGAATATATTTTTCAAAAGAAACCATGTTCTTATTGAAAGATCTAGTTACAGTTGAGTTCTTTGTTTTCACGTCTGATAACTTAACCGTTTTTCTCTTTCCTCACTCTTTCTCCTTCAAGCTCATCATCAATGGCGGACTGGTCTGAACTTCCGAAGGACCTTCTCAACCTAATCTCTCAACGCCTTCAAAGCCCTCTCTACCTTCTCCGTTTCCGATCCGTTTGTTCTTCTTGGCGCTCTTCTTCGTCATCATCATCTTCTTCTTCCCCTTTTCCCTTCTCTCACTCCATCACTCTCACCCCCACCTTCTCCCTCTACCACCGCTCCCTCCTCCTCCTCACGCCACCCTCCACCGCCCCCAATTGCCGCCCCTGGCTCGTTAAAATTTCCCACGACCCACGCGCCCGCACCGCGCGTCTATTCCATACGCTTTCCCGCTCCCAGCCAAAACGACCGCGTTTCGCGCTCGACCTCCTCCGCCTCCACGTTCTCGACCTTGGCTGCGAGTTCCGCCTCTCCAGCGCCTGCCCCTCCACGGAATCCCTCTACGACGAGAAGCTCGTCCTGCTCTCCGCCGGAAATGACGGCTTTGCCCTCCTCACCATCCACATCTCCGGCAAGCTCGCCCTCTTCCTCCGCGGCGACTCGGGCTGGACCATCATCCCCGACATGCCGACCCCCTACGACGACGTCTGCGCCTTCCGCGGCACCTTCTACGCCGTCGACGGCAACGGCCGTACAGTCACCGTGGGGCTCGACGCCTCGCTCCGCGTTGTCACGGAGCGCGTCTTCGGCGGGGACAAGAAGTTTCTGGTAGAGTGCAACGGCGCGCTGATGCTGGTGGACCTGTACTTGTTCGCGGACTACGAAAATTTGGACGAGGAGGATGTTGGTGTCATTGGGTGGGAGAGGACGGTGAGGTTTGATGTGTTTAGGCTCGATGAGGAGGTGGGGAGGTGGGTGGAGGTGGCGAGTTTAGGGGAGTGGGTTTTGTTCTTGGGAGATGATTGTGCGTTTTCGGCTTCTGCAAAGGATTTGGGGGTTGAGAGAGGGAACTACGTGGTGTTTAGAGATGATGGGTTGGGTGCTGTCAGGGTTGCTAATGGAGTTGGGGTTTTTGATTTGGATGATGGAAGGATTTCGCCCTTGTCTCAGTGTCCTGGCTTTTCTGAGCTATTCTGGCCGCCCCCGGTTTGGGTCAGAACCCATTGATGCTTCGCGAGGTGTGTATGAATGTATATATATGTGTATGCTGATTTGGTAGATGATTTTTATGTGTTTTCATGCTGAATTGTGCTATTAATGTCTATTTCCATTGGTATGTATTTGTGCATTGTATGTGTATGTGTATGAGAATTTCAAGTGTTCTCATTGGTGAGTTGTTCTATGAATATACATTTCCATTGGTATGTGTGTGTGAACATACGTGTATGTGAATACTGATTTGGCAGAAGCTTTTCAAGTGTTTTCATGGTGAATTGTGTTGTTCTATGAATATCTATTCCGATTGGTGTGTATATGAATATGTGTGTGCTGATTTGGTAGAAAGGTTTTCATGGTGAATTGTGCTATAAATATCTATTTCCCTTGGTTAGTGCATGTTTGGTTTTCGGTTGGGAAGATGATTCTTGGACACCCCTTGAGATAGATGGGAAGACAAAAGATATAAGGAATTGATATGATTGAAGATCTGATGTTAGAAGAAGTGAGGTGGAGAGAGAAATAAGAGGTATTTATGGCGTTGTTTGTAATTTCTGAGTGTTGGGAGGTTCCAATGTATGTTCAGAACGTAAAACGGAAAAGCATCTTTCTTTGGTTTTCAGTTGGAGTCCTGATATTAAACTGATTTTGGCTTTGAAACTCAGTTTGAAAAAATAGAAGTAAAGAGAGAGTTGCTTTTGCAAACTCAGTTTGCTAAATGAAGTTCATTCAAACTTAAGTTTACAAAATTTAGGGTGTTAATTTATCGTAAGGCACCATATTTTTCATTATTGTTTGGTTGCATTGGGTGTTAATAGAGTCACAATTAGAATAGGGACTTTATTGTTTGGATAATGGTCGGATTGGGCCCTTGTTGAAGTGTCTGTGGTGGGTTTTCCGAGGTGTTCTGGCCACCGCCAGATTGATTCAGGTTGACACTTCATGCTTGGTATGCTGATTTAGTTGTTCTCAAGGTGAATTATGCATGAATATCTAATTTCATTGCTTAGTGCATGTTTGGTTTTCACTTGGAGACCCCAATGTGCAATCAAAATGTATGATCTCTTATTTAGTTTACAGTTTGATTTGATTGTAAATTGAGGTTTCTCTATTTTGTCTAGAAACTCAGTTTGAAAAAGAAGCAAAGGGAGAGATGCTTTTACAACTCAGTTTGCAAAATGAAGTTCATTCAAACTTAAGTTTAGAAACTTAATCCAAGCACAGCCTTAGTGTGTGTTTTAATTTATTAGAGGACACCTACAAAACCACTTGTTCTGGATTTTTAAACTTGATAACTGGAGTATTACTTTGTTGTTAATTGACGCATGTGCTAAGGTTTGGTGTATATAATGAAGGTTGATTAATGAAGTTTTAGATTAGGACTATAGGTTTCTTATGTGTAGTGAAGAAGTATAGGTATTTTTGACATGGCTCTTTTTTATTACGAGAGTTTCACTCGGTAATATGGCATATCTATAAAGTGGAGTAACACATTAGAGCACTGCACAAGCAGCTTCATGTGGCTTTCATTCCAGATGAAGTACTGTTGGTCAATCTTGAATGAGAACAGGCTAGCTGCTTTAAAATGGTTTTTGGTGTAAAGCTTGGTTATCAGTAATACATGTCACCGCTGGGGCTAGTTTGAGACCATACTTGAATGGTATTTTCCCTGTTGACTGATGTTTCTAGAAGACCTTTAGAAGAGGAGATCATAAAAGGATTTGCATATGTTATTACTACTAACAATGAAAGTGAACACTATTCCTTTGTGAATCCTCTCCACATTATTATTCTATTTTTGTGATTTTAGTGATGCTGAAAATATTGTGCATTATTTAATTTTGAAAGTTAGCTTCTATGAATAATGGTGCATAATTTATGGATTTTGCAGGAAACTTCAAAATTTAAAAAGAATGTCCTACTTGTATAAATTATAATAGTTCATTTTTCTTGCTGCCTGGTATGTTAACCCCTTGAGGTGTCGATCATTGTATGCCATTGTTCATTACTGTTTAGTTATTTTGGTACATGTTCACCTACAGATACAGGCTCTTTTGTTCATTGTTTTAATCTTGCCCCAAGTTGAAGACTGCAGGGAAATGTTCTAAAAATGGAGACTTTTCACCTACACTTTTATTCTTTTAAGTAGCAGAGAAATTGTCCTAGTTGGGTTAGGTGGCTTCTGTAAATGTTTCTTTATTTGACTTTGAGAATAATAAAGATTTGAATAGGATGGTATTTCTAAGTAGCCTTATATGATGAATGCAGGATGAGCTAGAAAAGCAACATTTATGAAGATTGTGTCCCCAGTAATCACCACCTAACCTCGGTAAAGCAACATTCACGAGTACCCCATTGTAAATTGAATAAAGAGTGAGATGCTTCTATAGTTCTTTTACATATTGAAATAATTCATTGCTAAAATCCATAAATTCATTGTCTTCTTCTGTACATACAAGGTTCAACAGCCCAAACTTATACCCTCGGCACTTGTGGAGACGAGACATCTCACTCCAAACTGCTTTCCATCTTTGCAAATAATTTTCTTGGAATGTCGAGACTAGTCTTTTTTAGTGGACATTTTCTGTAAAATTTCTTCATTTTTTTTTTCGATATGCAAGTAGTGAATTTAATAAGAATTGACAATTCCTTTCCACATCCGTTCTTCCTTTAAATGCCAAAGGAGTAGGAAGAAAGAGGAAAGTCTTAGGGTGTGTTTGGCTGAATCAATTCTCCAACGCAGAAGTAAAAATTAGTTAAAATTAGTTGTTTCTTATTTAACATGAATTTTTTTTAATTGATTTTGAAAACTAAATAGGTACTGATTCTGCATTAGAAAATCAATTTTAATCAATTTTACATCAATTTGATAAAATCAATTTTAATCAATTTTATATCAATTTGATTGCAGAACCAAAACACGTGCATAGATGTTTATGATCATAACTTCATTGCATTTTAGCATTTGAGTGTTTAAGACTGCACTATTGAACCCTCTCTGTTTAAGACAGCATTTGACATTGCTGCTGAACCTTTTTTGGCTTCTCTCCATAACCCTTTCATCACTCTCCAATTCACCGTTTTATGCTATTTTTTAAACCATTTGTTCATTTCATGTCATTCTCAACTCAAACATTTCATGGTTTGTGATGTTAAATTTTTTTAAGTATACTCAATATAGTAAGAGAAGGAACACGTTTTAAAATATTGCAATAACTGATGTTATATTGCCTAAATAAAACATCTGATTAAAGAAAAAATTATGCTATGCTGAGAGAAATTGATCATAAAATTGTTTTAATTATTGAAGTTAATAACCAATGTAGTCGCTTGCAAAATTTGTTTAAAATTAAGTAACACTGCTTGATAAAACTTATATTAATACAAGCACATGTTACATTTGATTAAGAAAAAAACAATTTTTTCAATTAGAGAAAATAATGATATATGTAAACGCTTTAAATATATAATAATATAATACTAATTTTAGTGACCTTATCAACGGAGTGTGTAGAATGTTAAAATATATGTAACGTTGTAACAAATGTATAAAAATTTTAAACATTAACGCATTGTGATGCTTTTACCAATTTCATGCTTCTATCTTATCTCCTCATTAGTCAGAAATATTAGAAAACAGGCTATTTAGAATCTATATATGTTAGTTTTGAGTGTAAGCAAAAATATTATAAACACTTATCTCTACACAACCTTCTACTCTTAAGTGTACCAAAAACATTACCAATTAGGTCAACAAAATACACACATTTCTCCAATCTCAACGATACAAATTAAATCGATAAAGTGTCTATTTGTACAATACAAAATTCAAAAACAAATTAACCTATTTTTTGAATTACACAAACCTACTTATTATTACTTAATAGATGAACAATGATCCGATTTATATCAAAATATGAGCAAATAAATTAATTTTTATTATCTTGGTGAAAAAAATGATTATGGTGGAAGTCCTGCATTAATCAAAAAGATAATATTAATTTTATATTTGTACACAATCAAAGATAAAATTCCTGGGAGAAACATTAGTGGAAGTTGTTGCATAAGATCTTATGAGTTAAAGCAACTCAAATACCATTTACAGAAGGCACAAAACCAGATGACTCACTATGCAAACTGGTTTAGAAGAGTTTCTGAAATTCCCAAGCTTTTTACACCTTGCCAGATATGAAATTGTGACTAGCTCCACTATCTATCAAGATCACAATTTCTTGATACTGCTGTTTTCCTTTCAGCTCCATAGTTTGTGGTTGTGCCTTGCCACCTGCTGAACATACTGACAGATGCATCCCTTGTCAAACCATCTCCACTATCTTTCCTAGATTCTAGTTATGAAGTACCAGGACCCAACAGTTTCACTGTTAAAAGGTATAAGTAAGAAGTCGCTCCCAAGGCTCAAACAAAACCTTCACAGATCACACACAATCATAAATAAGAGAACAAATCCACAAGTATTTATTTAAAAGTATTACAATATTGTTACCTGACCAGAAACCTCGGTCAGGGATGTATAATCATTTGCCTGTTTTGATGAAAAAGATAAAAATGGAAAATTTCAGCATCTATTCATGCCATCATTTGCAAAAGACTGAAATATTCAGACTGTTTCAAGGTCCAAATTGAGGGGAGGGGGAGGGAGGAGCAGGTGCCCCCTTAATATGGAAGATCAACCCAAACTCTGAATGAGGTGTAGAATTAAACAAGTAAAATCAGCATTTCTATCTCATTTCTAAATTCAATATAAAATTCAACATCTTACCAAAATGTTAGTATTCCCTGATTCATATTCAAATTCAAGCTTCTCATCATCACTTTGTGCATAAATGGATTGCAAGGTAAATCGTGTCACCGGTATTCCATTTGGTCGATGGTGTTCATCCATCACAATCTATCAATATATCAACAGACACATAAAGGATTTGTTTTAAGAGAAGCAGAAGAATAAATAGTCAATTGTCATACAAAAAATTATCAGTTTTCTTTTCTAGTTTGAATATAACTTAATATCAATTGAGTGGGGAAATTGGATTGGCAACCTTTGCTAATATCAAGCAGTTATGTTGCACATTGGTTGCAGTCTAAAATATACTTTTGTACGACTCTCAACTCAACATATTTGTACTTCTGTTGACAATGCTCTTACTGAACAAAATTTTGACAAAAAATACTTTGCATCCCCAACAGATCAAGCAAATTCTGGTTGAATTAGCAACCCTTGCTAATAGCTTTTATACACCATTTGTTGAGTTCTTGCATTCAAATGTCAAAGCATAATAAAATTAATCATGAAATGGCATCAATCAGAATCAAATACAGAACAAAAAAGGGCAAAAATATTTCAACAACTTTATTCTTGAATTTTATTTTGTACATCAAAGAAAAGAAGTTTCACTAATTTGTATGAGGAAAATGGGTTTGCCAACTCATCGATATTAAAAGGAATCTACAACGAGAATGGGTTTAGCAAACACAGATAAAGACAAGCATACTGTTTCTCAAGAATACACTGTCTCCTACAAGGGGAAGAAAGGAAGAAAGTACCAGCAGACCACATCACGGAAATCAATTCTTACTGTTGCTCTTATACAATGCAAACTTATGACCAGAGGCAGCAGAGAACAATGGACGTGACCTCCTTCATAAGGCATTTTATCATCAAAGTCCCTTACGAATGCCAGTCAACTGGTTCACAAGATCTTTCTCTCCAGATTCTATTAGGATATCGATTGCACCATCTTTGTACGGAGGTTTAAGCGAAACTGATTTCTTAAGCATTATCTTGGCCAGCTTTGTGGCCTCCGTCAGGTGGCTTCTTTGACAAAGGCCAACTAAAAGAATAGAATAAATACCAGAGTCAATGGCAGACAAACATCCCTTGTTCTCAATTGCTTCAAGCAAGTAGAATCCATCCAATACCTGGTCCTTCATACAGAGCTCCTTTAGCAAAAGGCTAGATGCCAAAGTATCAGGTCTGGCATCACCAGAAAGCATTTCCATGAAGAGCTTCATTGCTTCGTCCAGCTTTCTAATCCTTATCAATGAAATCACAAGTGAACTGCAACAATCACCATAAGAAACACCATGTTCGACCACAAACTTATCAATCAACTTGTAAGCTTCTTCCACACGACCCTCAACACAAAGGCTATCAACCAAAGTAAAGACAGTAACATGGTTTGCATGGCACCCCGAAGCTTTCATTCTATCCAGAATATCCAATGCTTCCGCCCACTGACCTCTCTTACAGAAACTTTGAATCACAGATGTATAAGTAACAACATTTGGACTGCAATCCCCACCTTTCTCCATTTCATCCAACAACTCCAATGCCATTTCCATAGATCCAGACCTACACAAGCCGTCTAAAATGGCTGATAAAAGGACCAAATTGGGTGAACATCTATGTACTCTCATAACCTTAAGCAAAGAATAAGCATGCTCTGGACGACCCGCATCACAGAATCCCTCCACTATTGCCATGTACGTAATAAGATCAGGGTAAAGACCGTTCAAACTCATCTCCCCGGTCAACTTCTCAGCCGTTTCAATGTTGCCATTCTTGCAACACAGCCTAATAACCACATTATACATCACCGTGTCAGCACGGATGTTGAAACTCTGCTCCATCTTCCTCAACACCCACAATGCCACTTCAGCTAGTTGAGCTTCTTTGCACAGCTTCAGAACCTCCCTGAACGTGTTGACATTGACTAAACACCCTTCGGCCTCATAAGACAGAACGACATCACGAATAATTTGGGGATTTTGCTGAATCCCTAGCAATTTGCAAGCTTTGTTGTACGTGTAAGCACTGTGCCTGTAGCCAGATTGAAATCCAGCCCAAACGAAAAATCTGACGCCCAGTAGAGGTTGCTTGGGATGACATGAGTTGAGGACTTCAATGACACATTGAGAATCGAGTTTAGGGTTAACTTTGGACAATGAGTTCTCAACACTGCCATTGCTTTGGTGGAGATGGGTACGGAGGGTATCGGCCATGCCCACCATGCCCATTCGGTGGGTGGAGAAAAGAAGGGTTTTGAGGGCGTGGCAGCGCGGGAAAAGCCCAAAATTTTCAAATTGGGGCATAGGGTCGGTGGATGACAACGAAAAAAAGACAGAACCACGAAGGTTGCGTCAAACAAAAAAAACAAGGTTGTGAACGAGTTGAGTTGGCTCCTTCTTCCTCCTCACACTGCTTCCAAATCCAATGATTTCCTCGAACATCCTCTGGATAATAAATAATATAATATAAATAATATATATATATATATATATATATATATATATATATATATATATGTTTGCCACCGTGAACATAGTTCACGACCTGCATTCTTCAACGCCTATGACATTCAACTCACCCATTTTTGACTAACATTACTCTTTGTCCCCAATCTTTTCAAGGCATGTACTGTTTGTAGCCAATCTTTTGCAGAAAATGCTATTTAACAAACGTTTTTTCCTGTGGATATTGTTATTTTTTGTGTGATAAATGTTGTAGTTTTACGGTCCTTTGTTTTGTTATTGTTGGTAATGATGTCCCGGTTGTATATTTTTATTGATTTAAAATCGTAATTGGCTTACAATTTTTGTTTTCAATGAAGCTAATCAGGAATGGAGACATGGATGTTGCATTTGGTAAATTGCGGAAAAGGTATCCACAAATTGTTGAGTTGGGCTCTCTCAGATTATGATACTTGTCTCAGTCACACTTGCTATAATGTAGTGCAAAACCTAAGTTCAATTAAACTGATAAAAAATGCAATCATGTTTGCTATAGCATATTTATCAACTTTGATCTATATATAATGGAAATTGCTTTAAACTCATTCTTTAAAGTAATTTTTATTACTAAGTTATGCTTAAATTGTTAACAGCCATGTTGTGTTTTGTTGTTTGAATCATACATGACACAGATTATGCTGATATATTTCTCTTGTTTCACTCTTTCTGAGTTTACTTGGCAGTAGTATGCTATGTTTACTTAGCAACTTCAGAGATTACTTAGCAGTAGTATGCTATGTTTATATGTCTATCGATCTGACTCCACTGTTCATATTTACTTGGTGCATGCTTATTCATTTCTTTGGCAAGAAGGGGGAGGAGAAGAGGGTATTTGTCACCTCATCACTATATTAAAACAATGAAAATGGGAAAAATGAACCACACAATGATTTCTAGTTGAAAAATTTGTTGACTGGAAGATGTTAGCACGTTTTGATGCGTGAACAAATCGTGATCCAATGAAATATTTTGGAATTGATACTTTTGTTATGTGTTCAGAAACATGAGAACGAAATTGTAGGGGAAACTTCGGTCATTTAAAAAGGGAAACATATACCTTAATACTATGGATTTAGTATATTATAATGGTAAAACTTTAAATATGAATGGAGAATAATGTAAGTCTTTAATTTATTCTAATTTTACTACTTTTAATAATATACATTTTTACTATCTTTCCATAACTTCAAATATTTTAGGTTAATGCACAAACTGAGATTTTTTTTGGATGAATGTTTGTATAACTATTTTTAGAACATGAAAAGAAGGAAAAGAAGGAAAAGAAGGAAAAGAAAAGAGCAATCACTTTGTTGTGTTAAAGTTAGGTTATCTATATAGTTTAATAATATAATGTTTGATTAGTTATTGACAGAATGTTTACAATTAACATGAAAGAGATATTAAGAATTTTAGCACGATTTAAATTTTTTTGAAAATTATAAATTTATAGGTGAATTAAGTTTACTAGATAAGAACCAACACCACCTGGTCAACCATGAAACAGGTTGCAGTTTCTAAATTGCTGCAACTATTTCGATCACTGTACTCATGTCTTCGTGTTTGTGTGTGAATGTTTTCTGGATCTTTATCTCTGTCTCCGCCACCAATCCACCCTTCATCCTCGTTGTCCCGGTGGATTCTGGTGTCAACTCCAGGAGGGGCTCTCGGGTCTGCCAGAGCACTGCACCTGCAAATTACTCCTTTTTCTCAAAATCCAGAACTTGCCCAGTTCAACTTGCAGAGGAGCTCTGCATGTCCACTTGGAAGCCATGGAAGTACACAACTGCAAAACCCTCATTCTCATTTCAGCCTGCAATTCCTTTCGCCTTGTCACAACTATTTTATATAAATAATACTTATCTAGAACATTTGCAATTATTGTAAAATAAAAATGCAATAGTATCAGAAGCATTAGGACCAGTAGTAGTAGTAGTATAGTAGTACCTGCACTAGGGGTAGTGGTAGTATAGTAGTAGAAGTAGTAGAAGTAGTGTTATGGTAGTACCAGCACTAAAACCAAATGGTTTTTCAAAATACTGATAATTCATGATGTCAAAGAATATTGCCGTGTTTAACAAGGTATATATTCCAATCAAAGCAACACAAATCTCCTAAAAATGAAGAGAACAAACATCATTAAGTTTTTAATCCAAGGTATATATTCCAATCAAAGCAACACAAATCTCCTAAAACTGAAGAGAACAAACATCAAATTTTCAACCAATCGTGTATAACGGCCTCTCTGCTCGAAACGATATGCCAGTAAATCAAAAAGTTTGGTTCAGGAACCACTGTAAATGCTAAAATCAACTATCCAACAGAATAGAACACGCATGAGCAATTATTGCGACTATAGTTCTAATCTTATTTGCTGTCCCCATTGGTAAAGTTGAGTTACAATTATTCTTCACTCTTGCATACTCAAACTGCTTTTTATACCTATACTGGTTCTTAATTTTATTATTTCATTGTTATATATTTTAAAATGTGTTATTTACTTTCGCATTGCTGTTTTAAAAATTGTATCAACAAAAGAACATTGCAAGCAAATCTAAGGAGTAAGTAATAATTAGACATAGGAAGGGTGCAGTAAATCTGTGCATGTAGAGATCACTGACCAAACTGAATATTTTGCAGGTTTGCTGAAAGATATGTAAGCCGCCATTGCTGCAATACACATGATTTTGGCAGAGCAAGGTTTTACTGAAGTAATCTACCTGTGGTGCCAATACAACTAAACATGGAAATATGATTGCATTTAGTTAATGCATATCCACTACAATTTTTAAAATCAGGCCACCACCTAGACATCTTGCAAGTCTAGAATATGGACACATCAAATTGTCATATCAGTGTTAATGCAGCATTTTAATATGTAGAATATGCACTTTTATTGATTTATGAAGTTCAAACTACCAAGTTCTCAAGAGAACAATTGTATCCACATCTTATGGGTTAAAATAGTAACTGTCATGGTTTACATCTGAATTAGAGTCCTTTTTCAGATAATTTCAATTTGGTTCTGCCTTTTCATCTAAAACTTAACATGTCCAACCCTGGTAAAAGGATCAAGGCCATTCTGACCACCTCTATGATCATAACATTCAACAAGTGTAAAACCAGTAAATCCCTACCACTTGCTCAAAGCATAAACATAGATGTTTCTAGTCTCATTCGGCACATCCTTTGGAAATTAGGTATGGTGATGTTGGTGGGAACAAATGGGCTAAGCATGGAAATGAAAAAACAGAAGGTACAATATACATTACAGAGAGGATGTGTTTATAGGATTCGAGAGGGTACCAAAGGGGTAACAGAAACTAGGTTAGGCATTTGCCTTGGAGACAAAGGCTGCATCCTGAAGTTCTGGCTGATATATTCTTTTCTGTCTTTTTTTTTCTTTTATTATTTTTTTTTTTCAGAGCTTGGGTATAATGCTCTACTGTAAAGGAGTTGTACTCCTAGAATTTGATCTATATACTACCAGTTTCTATCAGGTAACAAAAAATCTCTCAGAACCCTTCTATGAACTAAAGATACGATACATGCATCCAATCATCCATATTATACTAATGTCATGTAAAGAAGAAATGCAATTAGACCCAAAAGAATCTTCAGTTTAAATATTTCAATGATAATCTCCTATAACCTTATCGATGTAATCCAATAACCAATGTGAGCAAGGTTTTCAGACATCAGCGAACTAAAGTACAAGCCAAATGACTAGTTCATTTGCATCGCAACAAAAACAAAAAGAAAATAATGTGACCAGCCAGATCGAATTTAACATTGTTATGGAATTAAAACAGAAGCTTTCCTAAGGTAACAAGTGTGAGCCACCTTCTCCCTTATGCCTTTGTTTAAATTACGAACAGGTGAACAATCTCAATTCTGAAGTAAGCCCTGCTTTCTCATTGGATAAATGGATAAACCACTTGATGTGGTACCTGAGCCTTGATGTTCTCCTATCCACCTAGTGGACTAGTCTTTTGCGTTGGATTCTCCTCTTGTGCTTAAATCCTTCCAATTGGTAATTTCATTGAGAGTTAGGTTACAGAAAGGACTCTCCAGGCTGAATTAAGGTGCAAATTGAACACTAATAGATGAGTGCAGCGGTCAAGGAGAAAATAGCTACCGGTGGGTCAATGTCAATAGAGTGAAGCTGCCATGGATGTCGGCCCTTAAAGGGATTGGTAATGTTAGGAGTCTCACATTGAGTAAGATAAACTACTTAATGTGGTACTTAAGCCTTGAAGTTCTCCCACCTAGAACTAGTCTTTTTGGGTTCGACTCTCCTCTTATGCTTAAGTCCTAACACAAACAATTCTTCAATCCACCTTTCAATTTTGTTTGCTTTGCATACGTAATAAGATTGTAAAATCTAAAGTAAAACAAACTTGATTGAAGAACTGACTAAATACATTAGGAACAGGCATAAGTAAATGAAAAAACTATTATATGGAGGGGAACAAAGAGACATGCCTGTCCATCAGGAAGGGTATTGTCTCCACTGGGCAAGAATCTTGAGTCTGCTGATAAGCTAATTCATTCAGCACAGCATGAGTATAGCTGTTTTATTTTCTCAACGTCAGAGATGTTGAGATTCACTCGCAGATTGGATTTGCCAAGTTCTTGAGCAAGGAAATTAGGTAGATCAATACCTCCAAACTCAAATCTTCTAGAGGCAATGTGGTTAACAGCACCCTCAATCACTGGTGCAATATCTGATTAGGCAAGCCAAAAAGATCAAGTTGTAGACAATTAGTAAGCTCAGATTTTGAAAGAGAAACACTCAGCTTTTTACTCATGCTCTTAGATAGCACATACAATATTATTAGATCACCAAAGATGGCACGTAGAAGAGGGAGGGTAAAATGAATATGCAATTGCAGGCAATAGTTCAATTTTTAAGACATCCTTTTGACTCTTTTTGGCTTTCAAAATCTGACAAAGTCCTAGGCAATTTATATTTGACCACCGCCAATGATATGCAGCTATACATTATATTTATTTTACTCTGCTGCAATACAGAGATTTCACTACAACAGGTTTCTAGTCACCCACTATAGAGCTGTTGGGGCACAAATATCACATGAATATGTGACAGACATAACATATATACCCACATTCAAATTAGACAACTTGATTTTCAGCAAGCAAATCAAATAACCATCTTTGTTCGTAGTTTTTCATTATACAATAAAAAAAAAACTTGAATTCCCATTCTTTCAGATATGGATACCTATTTTTCCATGACCAATGTCAACTGTGCATCCAGAGATACGTCCTACAGCATACAGTGACAGCACCGCTTGTTCAGAAGCATAAAACCCTGATATGTTGAATGTTTCAAACATTAGTTGCACTAACTGTTCCTTGTTAGCCTGGAAAACAAACAATGCATATATATCTATTAAAGAGTAATATAAACATCTGTTAAAAAAAACCAAAGAAAAGTTAAATTAAAGAGTAATGGGCATGTTTGGATATGCCAATCTTGTATAATGGTCTCTCTGCTCGAAACGATATGCCACAAAATCAAAAACTTTGGTTCATGAACCATTGTAAATGCTAAAATCAACTATCCAACAGAATAGAACACGCATGAGCAATTAAAATAGGAAAACAAATTACACTTACAAGGAAAATTATTATAGAGTAGAATGTCCCTTCCAATAACAATAGTGATAACCTCGAGAAAACAATCCAATGCCGCAAAACTAGATATGTAAGAGATCTTTGCATGAGTCACCTACAAATAACTAAGCCACTAATCATTCCATGAAACTACACCAAACAATCCAAAGCCTATAATTAGTCAAATATACATATTACTATTATCATAACACAACAGGCTAAACAATTGATGAACCATATTTCACCATGCAAAACAACAAAGAGACCTTAAAAAATGTAGAAGAATGATCAGCTGACATTTTTAAGACTTAATGCATAAGGACAGATCATGAGCTTAAATTCATTGCTTAGAAAGCGTAAAGTTACACATTTTGAAAAGTCCAGACTACTTAAACCGAGGTGTACAAGTTGTAAACAACGGGCTACCAAAAAAAAATCCAAAACTAAAAATGAGACCAAAGTGTAAGAAGAAAGTGAATAAGGAACACAAATAATAGTTTTCCAGATAATTTTGAAAAACATTTATCCCACAAGGAAGATGTTATTTCGAGATAAATAAACTCATTTCATTTCTAGACCCATTCAACATGAATTCAGGATAAACAGTGATTAAAGAGAATGTTCCTTTTAAACAGAGATATGATCAACAGATCTAGACAATGGAAAGGAACATGAGAAAAATCAAGTGGAGAAAAGAAAACAGTTATAAAGTGTATCATCAGTGTGCAATGAGAAAGAGAAAAATAATCATCCATGAGTTCAAATGTCAAAGGCTAATAATGACTGTGTTGGCATCCAATAAAGGCAGTCTCAAAGACAAGATATTTCAGAATAACTAAGATTGCAGAACATATACGATCATTTAAATGAGAGGAACACACATGATGAGAAACAAGAGCAAAGAACTCTAACAGGAAGAAAGAGAGAAACATATCATTGTGTATCTAAAATGAATGAGGAGCAATGTAAATCTTCCCAAACTCTCTAATAAAGTATAACCTATAGAGGTATTCATTGGAAAAAGAGAACAAGAGTCTAACCTGGTCGGTTGATCCTCCTCCGTCAATCCTTCCTTGGACAAATCACAACAAATAATTGTTTATGGGGCTAACTTACCGAATAAACTATTTATGCTATCCATAAAGTTGAGTTTGAAAGACACACAAATGCCATTCATCACTTGGAACATGATGTAAGCTGAGAGGAATGTGGACAAAAGTTCCCCATTAAAACAGAACTCGAGTGCAATGATTGAGGATGTAGATGCCTAGACATCAAGGCTAAAAGTTCATAACAAATACAACCTATAGCACAAACAGCTTCATGTGATGAGATTTGGTTGAATAAACTCCCCAACACCAACATATTTATGATTTGGCAAGAATCAAATCCTTAAAACAGCCTTCAAGTGATGAGATCCAATTAAACTTGACGTCCACTCAATCACATAGAATAACTACATTTAACTAACCCAGGAAATTCCAACATCATGGAATCTATTGTCTTTAATTAGTGCTGTCAGGTGCTTTAATGCTAGTGAAATTTCATCACAACTAGGATGTGACTTATCACCCGCAACAAATAGGTTTGTATTTTGTCCCACAACGATCCAGCTACAGCCAGGCATTTTTTGGATATCTTTCTTTATCATTGTTCTCCTCAAAGATCTAGCTTCATCCCAAAGTCCAGAGGCAGCATACAGATTTGAAAGCAGTACATATGAAGAAGAGTTTTTGGGTTCTAACTCGATAAGTTTCTTAGCCGCTCTCCGTCCCCTCTTTTCATCCCCATGTATTCTGCAAGCACCCAATAAATTGGCCCAAATCATAGCATTGGGTTCAACTTCTAGTTTGTCAATGAAGTCTTCAGCTTCCTTGAGAAAACCCCACCTACCAAGTAGATCAACCATGCAAGCGTAGTGATCCCCTCTGGGCTCAATTCCATAATAGTTTACCATGACGTGAAAAATTTGACGACCCTCATAAACCCACCCCGCATGGCTACAAGCAGTGAGCACTCCAAGAAATGTTACTTCATCAGGAGTAATGCATGATTGAGCCATCTCATTAAAGAGCTTCAAGGCGCTTTCAGCATAACCATTTTTGGCAAATCCAACTATCATCGAGTTCCAAGAAATCACATCCTTTTTAATAGGCAATTCATCAAAAACTTGAACAGCACTTTCTACATCGCCACATTTTGCATACATGTCTACAAGGGCACTACCCGTTAACTCATCTAAGTCAAAACCAGTATGGAAGATTAGAGAATGTATCTCTCTACCATCATGCAATGAGGATAAGAGAGCAGAAGCTCGAAGGGCAGTAACAAAAGTTGCTTGGTCGGGTAAGATATCGTTGCCCCGCATTTCCTGATACAAGTTTAAGGCCACATCACTGCACTCATTTTGAGTATATCCTGAAATTAAAGCGGTCCACATTACCGTGCTTTTAAGGTTAGAAAACTCCGAGAAAAGAATGCTTGCATCTGCAAGCCTTTGGGAGTCCATATACATGCCCAACAAAGAGGTTCCTAAGAATTCGCTACCACATAAGAGGCCCCTCTTCACTACAACACAATGGATCTGCATGCCTAAAAGTACCTTTGCAGAACCCTTACAAACATCTATGAGGCTTACAAATGTAATCTCAGATGGCTTCAGTCCCAGTATCAGCATCTCATGAAGAAGACTAATAGCTTCTTTTATGTCTTTTGGAGCATATCCTGCTATCAAAGCATTAAAGGAGACCACACTTCGTTCAGGCATGCTAGAATAAATTTTTTGTGCATCTTCAATGTCTCCGCACTTCGAATACATGTCAATAAGAGAACTTCCAGAAAAAAGGTTTGTTTCTAAACCCAACTTAACTGACAGGCAATGGAGTTGCTGCCCTACTTCAAGAACCTTAATATTTCCACATGCACTAAGTATGCTGGCCAAAGATACCTCATCAGGTACAAAGCCGTCCAAGTTCATTCTTTGATACAAACTGAAAGCACCAGCCTCCTCTTCTTCTTGCACATATCCAACAATAATGGCATTCCAGGAAATATGATCTCGGTATGTCATGAGCTCAAACAGCTTAGTAGCTTCCGTCAAAGCCCCAACTTTGGCATACAAATCTATCAATGCATTGTTGACAAATAAATTTGAGGTAAAACCCTTCTTGATAATAGTTGAATGCAACTGGCGACCAATTCGTATGTATTCAAAGGATGCACACGAGCTCAAAATGCTGGTGTAGGTAAATTCATCTGGGTGAACGCCACATATTGTCATATCCGAGAACAACTCCATGACATTACTTAAATAGCCATTTTGTGAATAAACCCCGAGCATGGTGTTCCAGACAATCATATTTTTGTGAGATACAGCATCAAATACTTGGCGTGCAGCATCCAGCATCCCACCCTTGCCATACATATTGATCAAAGAACTTGCAACGTATATACTGGAGTCAAAGCCTTGCTTGATAGCTAGGGCATGAACTAGGAAGCCGTGATGGAGGGCGGCTAAACTGGCAATTGCACTCAAAACACTTGCGAGTGTGGATCTTGTGGATTTGACACCATGCTTACTCATTTGACGAAAGAAGGCAAGAGCCTCCTGATAATGGCCTCTCTTGGCATGACCAGAAATCATGACATTCCAGGCCACAACATTTCGGGTGGAGATGGGCATTTGTGCAAACAATTGGCAAGCATTGTCCAGCTTTCCTAAAGAGGTGTAAGTGTTTAAGACGGTGACAAGTGCCACAGGGTCTAGAATTGGAAAAGAAGCGGGAGAAGTAGTGGTGAGCATTTTTTCAAATACATGGAGTGCCTGCTCAGGCAAGCCAGCTTGAACATAACCAGAGATTAAAGAGGTCCAAGAAACAGGGTGAAGATGAGGGGAGGGTGCGGCGTCAAATAGGGTGCGAGCAGAAGTGAGAGAGTGGGAATTGGCATAAAGATGGATAAGTGCGCCATGACAGAAGGAGGCAGATTGAAGACCCCTCTTAATTATGCAACAGTGAACTGCCCTCCCCAACTCGACATTTTGTAGCTTTGCACAGGCGGACAGAGTGATGGCGAAAGTGAACTGATCAGGGGAATGGCCAGAGTTAAGGAAAGAAGCAAAACATCGAAGAACACTTTGGGGCAATCCATGGGTGGAGTGCATGCGAAGAAGGGAATTCCAGGCACTGGCATTCCCCTTTGCCTTCCCCATGCACTCACTCTCAACACTCCAATGCCCATGGTACCCTCTCACTTTGAAACTCACGCGCATCAATCTATTCGATTCGATTCTCTTTTCTCTCCCTTCCAACTGTTTGAAGTAAAATCCAGTTTGTGTATGGAACCTTCTATTCACATTTGGTGATTGTCTTATTTGAAATTGGATTTTGTTCCCCGTCGCTTTTTCTTCTGAGTTAGGCTTTATGTTGATGTTTATCTTTCGCACTCCGACATTGTGATTAATTTTTTGGGCTCCCTACTGGCCTTCAATTTCTCTTGTGCTTGTTTCTGTTCTTCAGTGTTGTTGCGGCGTTTGTCGCCGATTTGTCTATTGTTCCTAACACTTTATCTTGGCTACTTGAGTTTTAACAATTCTGCAAATACAAGTTTGGAATATATATGTTAAACTTTTTTCGCAATTGTCTACAATTTCAAAGTATAAAGACAGTTTTAAAGAGTTGGGTTAATGACCAAACCATAAAATCTCATAGAAACAAGCATCCTAATGTTTAGAATTTGAGTAAAGCCAAGTCACAATTAGTGCAGCAAAAATAATTTTTTGGCAAGTGCTTTGAACAGGATAGGAGCAGCCACACATTTATTGTTCTTGTTCATATACATATTTCTTAGAAACCTTCTATTCACGTTTTTAATTAAGGCCAAATAACATACACATTTCATCCTTCGTCAATATTTTTCCTTCATTCTTAAATATCCAAAACGTTTTATTGTCTCATGTCCTTGCATTCATCCTTTGCGAGCTACAATAATTAAGTTATCTTTTACATGATTTGCAAATCAAATGCTCTAGTCTTTCGGTCCCATATTATGATAATTAGAATGCAACTCATGTTACTGTTATCCAATGTTTTACCAGACAACCTAACATTTAGAGATATTTTGTCTCAATCCAAGAGAAACTTGAACAAAGTCATGAAATTTTACGCTTTTCTATAAAAGTTATCTCTCCAAACCTCTCCACAATCAATATTTACAAATTAGGGCTACAAATAAAAATTTAGGGTCGGGAATGTCAAATTAGGAAGGAACCTATATCGTGATGGTCGCCCTTCATCCAAATCGTCGCTATCCGTGGCGGTGTGGTGGCTATACATTGTCCTCGTAGTGCCGTGGGTCTGCGACCCGTCAAAGTCGCACTGTGGTGGCTGGGTTGCCTTTGACAGTATCGAGGTGTCGCGATGGATAGAGGAGAAACACTTGGAGAAGAGAAAGATGTGAGAGTGATTTGGTTTGGCAGAGTGTTGTGAATGTTGCAGAGAAAAGAAGAGCGTTGTTTCTTTGGAGTGTTTCTCTCTTTCTGTTTCTCATGCCTTACCTTCAGTGAACAACACTCATAATCACCACAACATGCTGCACATTTTTTTTAATAAGAATTGATAAGACTATTCATTACATAGTAGCATTTGAGTGCTTAAGACTGCACTATTGACATTGTTGCTGAACCTTTGTTGGCTTCTCTCCAGTTGGGAGACATGTTGTCCAGTGTAAAACCAACTTCTCCATAACCCAAGTTGCTTAACAAAGAGTAATTGATGTTATATTGCCTAAATAAACAATCTAATTAAAGGTTGTATCCAATGCAATCGCTTGCAAAAAAATTTGTTTAAAATTAAGAAACTTTGCTTGATAAAACTTATAATAAATGATATAACATTCCTTATATACAAGCACATGTTACATTTGATTAAGAAAAAAGAAAACAAATGTTACATGTTAAGTGTTCTTGAACTATATCCCTAGTTTGCCATTTTCTGAAACCACACTTTGAACATGGACACTTAATCGCATGACCATTATCATGTTTGAAAGCAAAATTCAAAAAAACCTTCAACCCATTTGTGTATTCAATGGTGTTTCGTGGTTTAGATATCCATGATTTATCTATGGGCATGACTACAAAATAAATACAAAAAGAAAAAATTAATTATTTAGGAATGGGATCATACAAACAAGAGGAAAAGAGTATTACACTCAAATCAATTAAATGGAACAAAGTTAACTAAAAAATTTAGCTAACACAAATATTTCACTACAAGGCACTTTTAGGGTTGTTGGTTCTAGTTAAGACACTAAAACCATTCCCAAGCCTACAACTATGAAGCTAACTATTTGGGAACATCATGGATCATACAACAAAAAAAAATTAACAACATGAGTAGACAATTAAGGTAAGTAGATAAAGTTTATAAATACAGAAGGAAATAATGACAATGTTTCATTAATAAAGTAGGATAGAGAGTAAATTCAATAAATTACCAGGATAATTGTCTTTGATGCAATAAATGGTTTATTTTTTTTTTCCAATCACAATGAAATCTGCATAAAAAATAGTCACATCAGTTTCACTGAATACTGTTTCTAGTATAAATTGTACACTATAAATTGCAAGTATAAACTATATGCAACAAAAGAACACAAAATACTAGTGTTGGCACCCCATGAATACTATTTTATAAGATTGAAAAAGGAAAGATGTAGACATGTAGCTATCTCAAATTCAAACAAAATCCTACCTTTGATTAACCACACCATAGCATGCCCTTTTACAGCATTTGAGGCCACAGGCTTAGCTTAAATATGTTGCCTTGGTCTAAAAACTATAAATCCCAGCAGGAAGCTTTTCTTTGCATTTCTATTTCTTATTTTCAGTTTCTGTTTGAAGTTTTTAATCATCAAAATGCTTTCCCTATTCAGATTTCAAACTCAAAGTGTCAAAACCAACAAAATCAACTTGTACTATTCAAGAAAAACGAGAGGGTGTTGTTGAGCCTAACTCTCACGGGAACCGAGAATATAGAGACCAAGTCCTTTTAAAATCAAGAGATTCATCATCCTACCTTTTTCACAGTACATTAAAACTATAATTCAAAAGAAGTTGGAATACATTAAAACTACAATTCATCAATCAAACACCACCCTTAATAATACCCACTGTGCTTTCCAAATTACCTATAAAGACTAGATATGTATATATACATGTAGCACACATACACACTAAGCAAGGAAATCATACAACAACCCTCTATCTGAAATTTCATCGTAGAACTTATCAAATCACAAAATAGTGTAGACATAATATTAACAATGACAATCTCAACCAATCGAACCCTATAACACGTGATTCATTCCACTAAGTCACCAATGTAAATCAGATTATGAATAAGACATCCAAAAGTATTCACTCGGGCCCACGTGCACACAAAGGTATATAGTTTTTTAACCTTGCCAATCCAAATTTGCAATCACAATCAGTGAACCCAGTCAAACCAAATCAAACCAAAAAATAAAAAATAAAAAGCTCCTGACAAATGCACTCACTCAGGGATGGAATAAGGCCATGTTCATCATCACAAATTAGAAAGCTAAAATCTCCAATTGAATCCGAACTGAGTTCAACCATAAAACGCCAAAACTTGAGACACTACAATTTCACGAACAAATAAACATACACCCAACGCATTGATATTTTCAATCTCAATCAAAAGCAATAGAGCACACTCAATATTAATTCATCCACAATTAACCCAATAACCAGAATAGGAATCGCAGATTAGTCAATAACCAAAGTGCAAACCAATCAAAAAGGAAATCGTAACAGAGGGAAAGAGGTGGTAGAACCTCGTCCGTGCTAGTAATGGCTTTGCCGGAAATGAGGAGATGCAGAACGAATTCTCGTGGCGATTGCTGGTGTGCCTGAATCGTTGAGGTTTGGGCGGTGGAGGAATACGCAGTGCGGTGAATACGAGGGAGAAATGGCTCGCGACTGAAGCGAAATCGAAAACCCTATTCGACACTGTTCGGCAAAGCACGCGTCGCTGGTCCCCAATCTGAGTGGCGAAGGAAGTCGCGAAGAACTCCACTTGCAGCGACGAGTCCTGCGATCTCCGGCGAGGGAGTCGATCTTCGGTGTGGTTGACGGCTGGGTCGCAATCGAAGGGCGAAGAAAGTCGCGACGAAGTTCTGTGGAAACGTTGAGCAGCGACTATGGCTTATCTCCGGCGGCGAGGGGTTGTGGAAACGGCGAGGTTGAGCAGCGACTGTGGCTTTAATGGCATGAACGAATACGACGAGGTTATTTAGAATCTATATATGGTAGTTTTGAGTGTAAGCAAAATTATTATAGGTTTAATTAATCCTAAGGTACCCAGTTTGGTACTAGAGTGTCAAATTGGTATCCGTTTTTAAAAAGGTGTCAATTGCATCTCAATTTTTGAAAATTGCTTCAATTAGGTCCCTTTCAGACAGAGTTGACTGTTAGTCAACGTGCCACGTGTCAATCTGTAGTTTTTTTGATTTTTTTTTTAAAAAATTAAATTTTTTTTTTAATTTTTTAATTTTTTTTTTAAATTTTTTTTTAAAAAAATTAAAAATGCCACGTGTCAAGTCCCTGTGTGTGACACGTGGCATTGTCAGTGCCACGTGGCATTGTAATGCCACATGTCAGTGTCACTATCAGATGTCATTGTGATGATTTCGATTTAGTTCCCATTTATGTTTTTTCGTTTCAATTTAGTACCTACTTATGTGTATTTGATTCAATTTTGACCTAATAATTTTTAATAATTAAAATATTTTTTAATAAAATTAAAAGTAATTAAGTATAAAAGTTTA
>Ga0209589_1003010_pt1 | contig 29435 bp, 15 predicted proteins | sample CowpeawhiteBW_FD_187525 | JGI IMG/M metagenome (GOLD analysis project Ga0209589, IMG submission 187525) | Root nodule microbial communities of legume samples collected from California USA - Cow pea white BW (SPAdes) (version 2) | ecosystem: Host-associated > Plants > Roots > Nodule | place: USA...
CATGTCCATAATCAAGATCACGATCACGATCATGAAAATATAAATAAAATGTTGCTGCATTCACTTCTGGGAATGGAGCAGAACCAATTTGGACAGCTTTCATGATTTTCTATCAAAAGCTCATTGCTTTTATCAGCCATACAAAGGCATGAAATAAATTCATAATATTGATTGTTGCATTCACTTCTGGGAATGGAGCAGATTAGGCGGATCTCATGATTTTTCATCAAAAGCTTTATTGCTTTGTCCAGCCAGCCATACATAGGCATGAAATAAATTCATAATATTTGTGAATCCTTTTTCACAATATTTTTGTCGCATGAGCAAATTAGTTGCTTAGATGCTTTATTTCTTGATTTAATGGTATCCAATTATCCATTACATCTAAATGTATTTCAAAATTTAAAATCCAATATAAGGAATTCTTCCTTGCAATATCAAGGGTCACAAATCCAAATTTTGCAATATTTCGCGTGTTTAGAACTAACACATAAAATAATAATATTAATAATAATAATCATCATCATCAAAATAATAATATTAATAATAATCATCGTCATAATAAAAATAAATAATAAGACGGAGATAAAAATTGATAAGGTCAAACAATTCTTATCACAAGAGGAAGAATATAAGGTAAAATTATAAATTGAGAAAGGATTAGAAAGAGCCTGGATTGAGACACGCAGAGCCCTGTCATTAGAGAGAAAAAGCTTTCACTGGTCCTCAGTTGGTTGGAACATCGTGCTGATAACGTGTTATGAAATAAAGTGAATAACATAGAGAATAACGACAGATAATAGAGAAGAGAAGAAACAAGAGAGAATAGAGAATGAGAGAATAGGGAACAACTCATCTGTCTATTATTATTGATAGGAAGAGTCCTATTTATAGATACAATATGTAATCCATAAAGGAAACAAATCAACTTAGTTAATACAAATATTTACCATAAAAAGTAATTGATCATACGAGTAAATGTATCAAATCGAAGGATAATCATTAATTCATAACACAAACATATTATTAATCTCATTATTTTCTTCCACATTAATCATAACCTATCTCCTACCCGCAGGACAGTAACACATTATGATACTTCCTACAGTTTAAAATATTGTGGTTTAAAGTTCTTTTTAGATAGATTAATAACAATAAATGTCATTTATTAAAATAATTTTACTTAATTAAAATTTCTGAATAGATATATCTCTTCTCTTATAAATTTAACGTTGATAATATAATTCATCTTGAAGTAAAAAAAATGAAAATATTAACACTACTAAAAATTAAGAACCATCGAATTTAAACTTTTTGGAAAAAATATGAAAAATGTAGTGATAATAAGTTAGAAGAAAATAAGTTCCAGGAGAGAAAATTGCAGAAAAATTGTTAGTACAAAAATAAGAATATATATATATATATATATATATATATATATATATATATATATATATATATAGAGAGAGAGAGAGAGAGAGAGAGAGAGAGAGAATTTAAAATATTCTTAAAAAATAAAATTTCTGAGTAAATAATAGGTACTAAAATATTTCTTTATATTCAGTCCAATTTTAATTTTAATACAAGGATGTTTTAGTTGTTTTTTTATATTTAGTTAACTTTTTTTTAATCATATCAATCAAATTACATTTACAACTTTTTATTCATTTTTTTGTTACTTTCTTTCAATTCAAACAATTTTATTTTCCATTCTCATTTTTATCTTCTTTTTCTTCGGTTTCCATCCTAACCCAAAGAAAAAAAAAGAATAAATTATACTTCTATTATTCAATATAGGTTTGGAAGCTATGCCTTATCAGGTATTAGTGAACAGGTGTTTAGGTGTACTTGACCCTTAAAATAGACTACAGAAAAATTTAGAGAAAAATAAATTGGAGTTTTTTTTGTACCACTAACACTAATTGCCAACTCATTTTAGGAATATTTTAGTCATTAAAAAAATTATTTTTTGTGTTCATAAATAAGAAAGAGTAAAGAGCAAAATAATAAGGGTAAAATATGTGTAAAATATGTATAAAAATTTGTTTAGTGTCAAAATAATACTACCCACATAAATATTAAACAAGCAGCTGATGGAAAACGCAACAGTAATTCAAAAATTGAAACTAAAAAAACCTTGTTTGGTTTTCTAAAGTCTAATTATAATCTTATGATGTAATCTTCAATCAGTACATGCAATTAAACTGTGTTTTCTTGAAAATTGATGTGCAGTGGGAAAACTCCCAATATATATATTTAAACTATAGCTTACTTCGCATGTAGAAAAGTTTATAATAAAAATTATATCAAAGAAAAATAGCGATTTTTCCTATCTAACATTAATAAAAAATAAACACCGGCTTAAAGCTCTTCCGAGTTTATAACCATAACTCTTTTATGATAAAATTTAATTTTTCAAAAGATTATTCCCCTTGAACAAGATATGATATTGTTACATTCCACAACAAATCTAACAAACTATATTTAACAGAAGGCAATCATGCCCATGTTGTTGGGTATTATAAAACAATCCCACATATATAACTCAGGTTTATCACAAATGATGAAGTTACTGTGTCCTCATTCTGCTGCTTTCAGCTGCCCTTACTTGAGAGAAATATGGATGTGCCTACGGGAATACATCAAGGAAAAAAAATGTTAAATCAAAAGACCATATAATATAGTGAAAATTGAGCAACTCTCAACAAGAACATAACAATGTTACGATAAATTAATGACTTCTTCATACCATTGCTTCTCTTGCTGTAAGCCTGTCCTGGTGATCGTATCGAAGGAGCTTATCAAGAAAATCAATTGCCTGCATATCCGATATTTTGAATCAATTAAAGACCCTTTATGAATAGTTAATTACAGTATAAACGAATTGGTAAGTCCAAATGCCATAATGGAACACGGGTTAAATTACCTCAGGAGACACGAGATGTTGATTATCAGCATTAATAAATTTAGACCAAGGTTTGCGACTGTGCCTGCAATTCAATAGCGTAACACAAAAATGAGTAAAAATAATAATATTGCGTATAATCAGGAAGAGAGAAAGTCAAAGAAAAGCAGTAAACTTCTAAGAAGAGAACTCGGATTCTACCGCAGTGGCATGAACTAGTGACAGAACGATGTGAATAAAGTATATTTAAACTGGTATGAAATAAGCAGAGAATGAAATTAGAATATGATACCTTCCAACTAGTGCATCAAGTTGAGGATCAAGCTCCAGATGATACTTATTCAGATATGCATTTAGTTCATCAGTACCAAGCACCTGCGGATCACATAAAAAAGAAAAGAAAATGAAAACCTACAAACCTGGAAAGAAAAGTATCTCCCTAAATGATCAATAGGAAGGGAAAAGTGGTCTAGAATTATATCTTTTAGCATGTTAAACAACAAATAATTCAGTCATACTTAAGATCCCCCGTAAAATGATAAGATATTTCTGTAAGAAGCTTAAACAGATTAACTGGCAGAGTGTCAACATATTGATTTTGCAATTTTATACATTATTAAACCACCGTAAATGTTACCTTAGCTATTTTTACAAGTTGGTCATGGTTGTCGTGTCCATAAAAGAAAGGCTCCTTGCGAAATATCTACACCAATTAAAATGATTATAACCCACATTACACGCTCTTACACTTGTAGATTCAGAATTAGACTTCATATTAAATAATAGCAAGGGTCTGGCACATATAACCAGTAAGTTGTAGACTATAGTTAGATTATTCTAACCATTCCAGCAAACATGCAGCCAAGACTCCACATGTCTAATGAGTAGTCATAATCTTGCAAATCAACTAGAAGTTCAGGGCCCTTAAAGTATCTGCAAAATAAAAGCATAGCACATGACATTTTTTTTGGTGGTCATTTATAAACTTTTCCAAAACTTAGTCCCATATAGCACTATCATACAAGTCTCACAAAATTTAAACAATATCTTTCCCTGGTCAATTCCATATCCAACTAACAAATATAGGCAAATTAGAAACAAATTAAAAGGGGAAATCCAAAAGTGAATTAATGCTGGCGCCTAGAAGGAAGCTGAGAATGTGTACATGACTATAAACCAAGTGTAAGATTACGGAGCTGAATATGTTTACTAACAATGAGTTGACAGAAATTTACATAACCAGACAAAATGAACTAGGGTATGTTTCGGCTGGATATAACAAAAGTTCTTTGACCCCTAGTTCTTCCAACCCCATTCCTTCATGGGTATCCCTTATATGCCTAACAGCCCTCACACACGGCAACAAATGACTGGTCCTGTTTTTAATACCTTCAGCTATACCTTTAAATTATTGCTTAATAGGAACTATGGATTAAATAACGAAATGGGTTTATTTAACAAGTCTTAAAATGAAAAGTACAGTAACTTTGGTGCGTGCACATTAGCCTGCTACATCAAGCCCCATCATCAAGGTTAAATTGCTTCAGAGTCAACAAAAATATGCCTGAACTAGTCACCTGTGTCTTTAGATAACAATTGCACATTGATCCTTGACAGTACTCATTGATTTATGCATGTTCATGAAGAGCTTAGTGTACTATAAGCTTCTGAAAAAAATAGTCTAGTAATTGTTCAAAATTGTCTCTTCAAAAATTAAACAAAAAACGTAGCTGAAAACGAGAGCTTAAATAAGCTCATGAGATATTTGTACACTTGTAAACTCGAATTGTAAATAAGGGTTTACTTCATATAGGATACTATTGAAATACCGATAAATAACATGACAATTTATCATTTTAATTATATAATAATGCAAAATATTAAACCTTAATAATAAAGCAACACCAAGTAAAACATAAGCTCATTTATAAGTTCTTAATAAGATAAAATTAAAATATCTAAGAAGAGAGAAATATCTTCAAATAAGATTGAGTTTCAAATTGTGCGCAGCAGAGAGAATAAGAATGATTGTGCAGCTTCAACACATTCAGAATCCACAACACTGCAGGGAGAAAATGTTGTTGCCGCTTGCTTCAGCCTCAACACAGAGAATGGCTAGTGATGGACATTACAGAGAACAGCATTGCAAGAGCAAAGAAGTCAAGCTTCACAAGTACAGAGAAGGATGTCATGATTGTATAGCAAACAGAGAAGGGAGGTGAGAGCAGACCAACCATAATGATGAGAGCAGCAGCTGTCCCCAATTTCCACTAGCAGCAACAAAGAAATGGGATTGCCAAGAACCCCATTCTTCCTTTTTCTCTTACTTTTGCAAGCAAAATGACATTAAGTGGCCTCATTTTCAATTAAACAAATAATAAAAAAAAGCTGAACTCGCCAACTGGGATGCGACCTCAGGACAAGTTCACCGGAGTTTACATTGAGCCCACTCAAACACTTAAATACAATTCTACAAGTCAACTCGAACAAGAGGCATGAGCTTGTACGTTTTTGGGAGTTAAAACTTGAGTTTGATAACCAAGAAAAAACACAATTGGTTGACAAAAACTTTAGGAATAGACCAGTTTGAGGTGGTTGCATGGTTTTAAACAGTGGTTTTTGTATACAACTATTAAAACAATCAGTGTTCAGCTAGAGAGGAGCTCAATTATTTTTTCACTCAATTTTGAAACACTTTGAACTCAATTTTTAAAATCAAAAAGTTTTTTGACTTTTGGTTTTCAATCATGAAATCCACTTATTCAATCATAAAATATATTGATCAAGTCTCCACATCTTCTGAATGATGTTAGCGGATATATACCTACTTGGGAAGCAATAATTCTAATAATCAATTTGTATTAAAAATTCATACTCAAATGAGCTCACTACACCTTACTGTTTTTTGATTTATGATATATACTAATATACTTAGGCTCATCCATTGCATAAATCTTTTATTATTATACTTCAGAAATAGATTTGTGACCATAGTCAATTGGCCAGAACATTACCTTGAAGCCACACGAACATTGTATTCCTTTCCAGGGTGATAAAATTCAGCAAGACCCCAATCTATCAGGCGGAGTTTCCGTAATTCATGATCTATCATAACATTATGAGGTTTCACATCTCTATGCATTATGCCTTGGGAATGGCAGTAATCTAAGGCCTGCAATTCACAAATAAAGCTTTCATTCAACAAGAAAAAGGTCCTTCACGTGTATTTCTGCAAATGTAAAGTAATAATATTTTACATGATGCATACACATAATCAGATGCAAAATTTATTTAAACCTTGTTTAAAACAAAGATACTGCAATTACTTTTAATGAAAAATATATAAAGGAAAGGACACAGAACATTAGTCCAGGTATAGCACGAGAGATTGAAAAATTATATTACCTTGAGAAGCTCGTATATATAATAGCGTATGTCATAATCAGTCAAGGTTGGATACAAAACTTTAAAATCTGTACTGTTGACATACTCAAATATTAAGCTAGGAGTTTTAGAGTGTTGATCTCTGACAATATCAAGAAGCTTAACAATATTTGGTCCCCCACAAAGGTTCTGAAGTATTTTTATCTCTCTTTTAATCTGCAAAAAGAAGTTAAATATATCAAGAGGTAACATAAAAATCTCATAAGAACTGAATGTTTCATTGCATAAACACCATATAATAAAAAAACTATTTCAAAAAATTGAAGATATATACTAAATCCAAAAATGTGAAGAGCACTTTGATGTTCTACTCAAAAAATTGGAACTGAAGTTGTATTTCTTCATGCCCCAAATGATTCACATTACAAGTTGGACTTAAGGTTTGGCTACCAACTCCACTAACAATTTAAAAAATAAGAATTGCAGAACCAGGTTGCTGAGGTGAAGCAGAACAGCTCTATGTCCTGTTCTTGGTGTGCAATCCCACATCTCAACCCCTCCTTTCCTGCATTTTGTTTCAAAAAGAGGATGCCCTACAGATGCCTAAAGTCCTTGTTTAATCTAATCATGGATATGCATACTAGGGATATACAAAAAAATCTATCCCTCATTGCATGCTGATGCAATTTTGCAGATGATATAATGTTAGCTAAGAAACCAAGGGAAGCAGTTAACTCTCAACTCAAACTTTGGAGACAACTTCGAAAGCAAAGGGCCAACACTAGAGCAGAATTAAGACAAAGTATATGCGCGGTAATTTTAGCAAGAGACAATAATGTGTCTCAGAAGAAACTGAGAAAAGATGTCATACCGCATATTTCTAAATTAAAAGTCTAGAACAAAAAATAAAAAATGAATGGAAAACAGATGAGGATGTTACACAATTTGGGGGCTATTTATGTTTGAAAAGTGCCAACCAAATTCATAGGTCAGTTTTATCCTAGTGCCATACACTCAACAATATTTTATTGTAGTGACGGTCCTTAAAGGGACTGCAAGAAAAAAATATTGGAATAGTATAAACAAGTAAAGATGGATGTGTGGTCATACAAGAAAGAAAAAAAAAATGATTGTATATGATGAGAGATGCATCGATAAAAGTGGTCTGGACATGTTTAAAGAAGACCGAGGGAGAACAGGAGGAATAATACATGGTTTTGGTTTCTATGAAGAGGAGAGGGAAGCCACTATGGATTGGAGGAAGTAGTGAACAAGGATTTCATTGTAAATAACTATTAAGAAATGGGTTTAAACTTAACTCATCCTTAAAAAGCCAACTAGTAAGATGAGGATTGTCCCTACTTAGATACCATAAATTGATCTAATCTCTAATCGATTTAGAATCTTCAACACTCCCTCTCATGCTGAAACATATGGGACTACATATTCAGAGGTGGTTCAATAGGGGCCCATATCGAGTGGTGAGATAGACCCAATAAACCTCACTAGAAGAGGCTTTGATATCATATTAAGAAGTGAGTTTAAGTATAACTCATTCTCACAAAAACCTCCAGTATTTAATCGAACAAAAAAGTGTAGCGTGATCCATGCAAACAACCTTGTGTAATTAATAATCCTTGAAGCCCACCAATATTTAGGGGGACACGGAGTTACACAATTTTTCAGCTAAGGTGAACTAGTTCGAACTATGAAGCTACTCTTCTCTATTCAAAGCATAACTTCCAAAGGTCAAATACTATGTCTTTTGTTTTATGTTTATTTTTTTGGAAATAATTATTGCACAACTATGTTAAGGAGATTGTGCAGAGTTGTCCAGTGTTATCCAACAGCTCACAAGAAAATAGTGAAAGAGTATGTGTGAAACTTGTGCGTAAATTTTAGGAGAACACTTCCCATGAAGCACCCCTGCTTGACCTTTTACTCGTAGTCTCCAGGTCCCAAAGTTCGAAAACAGCATCAATGCAAAAACAAAATCTCACCTTTTTTTTCTTAACAGGCTTGAGAATCTTAATTATACAGCGGTCGTTGCTATTAACATTTATGCCTTCAAAAACTTCACTGTACTTCCCCCTTCCCACTTTTCGGACAACCTCATAATCATCCTGATCGCTGAAAATAGCACACAGAAAATTCATAAATAAGATAATTGGAATGGGAAACGTAAAGCCTCATAAATATTAGACCTAATGCATATCCTCCCGACGAACCTTGCTCACAGAATCAACAAAAGCTTTAAGTATTTCATTTTAGACTACATATAACAGCTACATCAACCAATTTCAAATGACAAGGTGATTCGTCATGGTCAATCGGCTTCTCCGAGTTCATACCACACACCAAACGTAAGAGGGCAAAGAGATCCAATAATATATAATCATAACACAAACGACAGCATTCAGCATCCCCATTGGAAATCAAAACATGAAAAGAATGTGACATAAAATTGTTAAAGGTTTAGGTATATGAAACGGAGGACAAGTAACCAAAACTAGAAAAACGGCACCTAAGGCTCATAACCTACAAGGAAAAATATCCATTAATTGAGAATTGTGGCTAATCAAGGAGCAACAGAAAGCTTGGAAAACAAATTAGATAAGGAATCAACAAAAGGATGAGAAATATAATAGAGATGGGAATAATACCCCCATTGAACGGTGAGAGACTCGTAATCCCAGTACTCTTTGGGGCGAAGAACGTTGACATCGGTGTAGACACGCGCCTTCGACATGGGTTGGGGGTTGGAACCCGAGATCTGGGTTCTGTGGAGCTGATGAAGGATTGTGGTGGTCTTAGTTTCAATGAGGTGGGTGGGGATGCGCAGGTTAGGGGGTTGCGCAACCGGCGCACGCAAGGCGACAAGGGTGCATACTAGCAAGAAGCGGAGAAGTAGTGCCGGTGGTTCGTGCGCATATTTAATGCGTGTGTAGGGATAATAACACATACTTTTTACATTCTCTGATATATTTTTTTATATGTAAAAGTGTCAAACCAATAGTACCTACCCCTCCGCTTTTGCGGTAACTTTTTTTGGAATTGTTTGAGGTTTGAGGATCATTTCCCTTACTCAATAAAGCTGCTATACTAGGGTCTCCCTCCTGCCATTTTAGGTCCTCAAAATAAATTTATTTCAATTACCAATGTGGTCTGTGATGCTTGACCATGCACAAAAAATAGCCACCAATGGTACTGTATATCATCAAAATGAAAGCACAAATATGGTTTGGAAATAACTTAATAAGTCTTCTCCCCAAACTCTTCTAGTATTTCTTCAGAACACTGAGAATTCAATGTGCAACATTACTTAAATTTTTTACAACCATATCATGTCTGAAATTTCGTTCGATCAGTTTTGAATGAAAACATATGCAGCACAACCATCGGAACATGTTTCAAATGTATATGTGGACTTTAATAAAGAGAACCATTAGTAATTTTGACAAATTTTAATATATAAAATGTGTACGGAGAATAGTGTTGCTAATATTCATTTTATTCTAAACAAGTTTTGTCTTTAACTTTTAAATTGTTAACTAAAATTGAAAGTTTCCAAAATGGTCCAAGTTATGTAAATTGATGGGAAAGACTTGCTGCCCCATATCATTTTTCTCCTGCACCCTAACACTTCCGGAATTAATTTTTCAGAATACAAAAATAGTTCCGGAAATTTCTTTTTCCAGATAGCAATCAATGGAACAAATTTTCCGGTAATTGTTTTGATGGTGTGGATGAATAAATTTGTACGGATGCAGGACGCAACACCCTAACTCGATTTATACATTTTTGTATGAAGTAGATTAAAAAAACAGCGATAAAATTATTTAGAACACCAAAAAAGTTTATAGTAGCCTTACACGTTCGTCTTTTCAAATGAGCGCATGGTAGCAGGTGTGTGCAATACCAATTGAAAAATGCCAAACTCTCAAAAGTAATTCTGATGTAACAAGTTGTTGCCCCATTATGAATATAACCTCCAAACTGTCCATTCGTTTAGAATAGAACAGACTTCTAACTTTCAAATCAAAGCATTGCAATGGACCTGCTGCTGCACCTTTAAAATAATACCAGACTTTAATCACCATGTATTTATAAATGTTTTAAATATATCTACAATAAAAAAACTTCCATCTTAAAATTGATGTAGGAATTAAGATTGCCACGGATGTTATAAAAGACATTCAAGAAAATTATTGAACTAGTAATTACCACTTGGTTTGAATATACAAAATAAACATTGTTAGTAACTTGGTATACATCTTTCCTGCAGCCAATTTAAGATTTTAAGCCTTCCTCAAAACTTGACTAAGAAAATAAACAAGAGATGAAAAGTCTAGATAATTTTGGACTCGATAAACATTTGCCACTCAATGAATGAAATTCACTATGTTCCAGCCTGGCTGCAGCAGGTTCTTCCACGCACCACGGCATTCTTTCGGTGCATGCTGGGGTTGCCACAATACGAATATTATATTGCAAAAGTGACAAGAATCAGAAAATTTGGAAAGCACTAGTCAGCTTATGCATATCCTGTAGTAAATGGATTCATACATGCATAAGTCAACAGAAGGTGCACCAGAATTTACCATTGGAAAAAAAACGACCTTTTCATTCGACCAACCAAAGCAACCTGCAGAGTTTTGTCCAAACAAATTTTGAAAATGGCCACTGTTTCTCAAACCATGAGAGGAAATTGTGGCATGACGATCACAATGCGAAGAGTATAAAGACTATGACAGAATTATTCTGTATCTACATCTTTTATAAGGTTTTTTTAGGAGGTAGGGGAGATTTATAGTGATTAGTTAGATTCAACTTTTGCCACATAATTTTGTTACAATGGACAAGTATGAGGTAATATTCATCCTAAAATCACCTGCTTGTCCAACAAAACCTTTGTCTATGGTGATCGGAGAACAGATAGCCAGACACATCCACATAACGCATCCGCATCTCCATGCAAGTTTAAGAATTTAGTGCTCATATTCTCCAAAATTAATAGAATACAATGAATGTATATATACAAAGGGCAACTTCAAAAGAACTTGCAAATCAATTAAAGCAAGGGACCAAATGATCATGTGTAATGCTTCTATCCTTCTCACTATTGTACTGTATCTTCATATTTACATTGGCTCAGGCTGGATTTGCTCGAAGTCAAAAACTTCAAACATCAGACGCCTAACATCAGGTTTACCATAAACAGTGTATGAAAGCCCGTGAAGGGCCTGTTGAACAGCCGTATTGACTGGGTATTTCAGTCTATAGCTGCGCTGATATGCGTCTTGAACCTCTTCGGAATATACAATAAAGTGGTGCAGATTTTTGTACCTCAAATATCTTCCACAAAACTTGTTCATAAGAAACCTCCGGTGCTTATTTTGTAACCAGAGCCCTGGAGCATCTAAATGCTTCATCAACAATCTTTCAGCCATTACCAGATCCTGTAAAGATTCCCAAAAGGACAAATTATACGGTATGCAGCGCAAAGACACGAGAAAAATTTAGTGTATGATACGAAGAGTTTCATTTCGATCAAATATTAATACCGTGAACAGAAAGATTAGTACCTGAATCTTTTGGCCAAGGTATTCTAATCTCTCGTAGCAAAATCGAGGATGATCAAATTTGTACTTTGATGGGTGCAAGAAACATAGCTGTGATTCAACAAGAAATTCAACAGCATTAACGGGGAATTGGGGAACCTTCAAGCTGATCTAGGAAGATTCTAGGGAGATTTAAGAAAGTTGTAAAATCCATTGAATATTTCTTAACTAAACTTAAAGTTAAATCATGCTCAATATTGAGACGGTTTTAATATGGTCTTCATTTTAATGAGGTGAACTCTGCATAGACGAATCAAACACAGTGGACAAATTAAAAAATAAATAAAACAGATAACGAACGATGGAAATGATTCACGCAGCAATAATTTATTATCAATTAATTATGATGTACCAATACTTCAGTACTGGTCATTCTTTTTCTATTTACTTCTGAATTACCACAGAATCACTGGCAAGTACCACAACAGGTTAAATAAGAGTCCCACCACTCCAGCCAACTTTAATTGTCATTAAACAACTTCATGGCCTTTGTAATATGAATATTGAACCCAAGGATGGGACAACGGAAGCATGCATGGTTATTTATTTATTCAGAGGTGCATGAAAAGATATCCTCAACCCTCACAAGTCAAGTCAAAGTGTATGTAGTAGTCAGATCTGGATAAATTAAAATCAGAATGAGAGGCAATAATAGAGATACCTGCAAACCAAGATCAAGCTCTATGTTCCTGGCTTTAGTAATTTCTGGACTTCTATCTGTCAATTTTAGTGGATATCCAAGGACTCGCATAATCTGAGGTTTGCAATCATAATCCCATACATTTCCTCTAAACCGATGCATGCCCGGAGGAACACAAGCTCTGAAGAGCCGTGGATGTGCAAACAAGGCATCTGCAGGAGGCTGAATGCAGAGCAGTAAACATCATTGCTGTTCTCCAAATAATAACATAGTGCCAAATTACATTGAACATCAGGGTTTTGCATTCACAACTGACAAAAGAGCAGAGAAACACTTTTGAATTTATTATGAAGCAAGATTAGGTTTGGCAAACATAGTTCACAATATTTAGTTGTTCATGTGATAGCTCTTTTGAAATAAATAATACTGTGCCAGAATATTGTAGAACATGCCTTGTACGCAACCATATCTTGCCAGCTTATATTGCCTTCAAACTCGGCAGATACGTGATCTATATCTTCAAGTTGCCTACGCAATTTGGGCTGGCATTCCTCAGCATCTGGATCCATTCCAAAGACTTCAAAGAGAACACGATATACTTCTGGCATACCAAAACAGAGATAGATTGCCCCAAACAAAGCCCAAAATACAGACCTGCCATGATAGTAACAAATAACAAAAACCATACATTTCATTGATTAAGGTCGTTCTACAGTTAATGGATTAAAACAACAAAAGAATATCATCATGAGTTGCTAATGAGCAAATTTGTCTCCTCTTCATAGATTTCCCTTTAACAGTATGGAACTCATTTAATTATTACAATTTATGAATGAACAGCTTGGTCTCCAGAGGAAGCTAGCCTCAAAAGCACAGGTCATTTTTCTCACAAACCCGGCCCGTATTATGGAGGATTAGGCACATAGAGAAACACAATGCTGACCTAGAGAGCAGGCCCAACATACAAACATATATGTCCAAATTTTGCAGGCAGGTTTTCAGTTATAAGAGAAAAAATAACACCAACGAAATATTCAAATCCAAACCCCTTATTGTTTTGAAGAATAAGGTTTCATTACTCATTTGATCTATACTAAAAATTTTCCCCTATAGCCCCTATAGTCGAAATATTATCTTTAAGTCCTTACACATACCAGGTTTAGACCCTTTTAGTCTCTGCACGTATCACTTTAATGCCTACGACAAGGATTAAAAGAGATTAAAAATGATATATATTATAAAAGGATTAAAAGAAAATTTTTTAAGCATAAGGAACAATGGGAAAGTTTTTGTAACTAAAATAGCCAAATAATAACTTTATATCATGAGAGGGAAAGGTGGGGCATTACTAAAAATTCAGCGTTAATCTAATTAAGCAATCCAGTTTAGTCAGTCAGGTGACTCCAACCAAACATATCGATGTCCATGTGCCAACAGAACAGCTCCACATCGTCAAGGTTTTTCGGCCGTACAAAACCCTAACTCACAACCACGGCTGGTGCATCAGCCGCATTTATCCACAGTTCCCCCACAATATACAAAAATTGTACGAAAACCACGACTGCATTCTAAAACCTTCCTTAACAGTAACACATGACAATCTCCCCTGTAATGAAGCCGTGCTTACATTTTCTAAAAAATATATTCCTTGAAAACGTGCATATGGACGACCATCAATCGCATCCTTAAACTGTCACTCTCCTAAACAGTTCCTAAAATTGGATTATATAAATAATCACTCAAGTATTAGAAATTATGGTATGTAGTCCCCAAGTAATGAAAATTTCTTCAAATTAGTCCTTAAAACATTAGTGAAATATATCAACATAAGAACCAAACGGGTGGATATTCAATACTTTAAGAACTATCTATATAATTCATCACTTTATTTATTTAGAAGAGACAGTGATATACTTGAGAAATCAAATTGATGTTCACTCTAATGTAAGAACATGAAGCAACTTCAAATAAAAGCTAGAAAAACGACAGTAAACAAAAACAGCTAGCATCATCACAATCATCAGAAAAAGGACGCACGTTGATTGTACAGAAGAGTAACAAACAACACACAAAAGAGGTTCTTACTTTACAGTTGCCTCCCTTTCCTTCCGGACCAGCTTATCCATATCATCATACGGGAACAACAAATTGTGCAAGCTCGAAGCTTTAATCCACTTGGGCATGTTCCTCTTCCCGATCAGGCCAAAAACACGCTCCCTCATGGAGGCAGGCGATTCCCTCGGATACCTCTGCAAGAAAAACTCGGCGAAGGCCAGCTCCAGCACGTACTGCCCCAGAAAGAAGAGTCTAGAGTGGCCGTACCGCACGTGCCGCACCTTGTTCCTCTGACTCGACTCGTGCTGAAAAGCCAGGTACAAAAGCGTGTCAAGCTCTCTGGCGGGGTTGTTATCGTCGCCGAGCGTGTGGGAGGGCTCCAGCGGGTACCCTAGCGCCTGCTTCACTTCTAGCAGGTGCTGCTCCATCCACGCCCTGTCCCCGTAGTTGAGCTGAGTGAAGGGTAGGCACGAGCTCAACAAGGGGAAGGATTTAAGGGAGAGTTGGGGGCTGTTCAGCAACCTGTTGGCCAATCTTTTGTTGTCTAGTGGGCGCGTGAGGATGAGATTCCGCGGGGGCGTGCGTGGGGTTCGGCGGTAGGGTCGCTTGCGCTCCGCGAGCTCTTGGAGGAGGCGCTGGGGACTATTCTTGGGAAGCTCCTCCTGCGGCGGGTCTATGGCCACCGCCGAAATCCGGAACGGAAGAAGTTGCGGGGGTGGGGTTTTGGGGAAGATTTGGATTTGAAGTGCAATGGGAGTGAGTGAGGAGGAGAAGGAGAAGGTGCGGGAGAGCGTGAAGGGAGAAGAAAGCTCCATTGGTGTGGTGAAATGCGATTCAGTGGTGGCCGAGGGTGAGGTGTAAACATTAGAGTAAAGGTGTGGGTTCCGATAACATTGATCGTTAGATTGATTAGAGGGTTTTGGGTTCGTGTTGATGCAGGGTTTTGGGATTCCACGATGCAACTGATGGTTGGATTGGAGACAACGTGTCACTGTATAAGTTTATCTTTTAAGCCCATCTTAGTTATTACATTTTTTTCACTATAATCTCAATTAAAAATATTTGCTTTCCTATATATAAAGGAAGGAGTAAAATAAGAATTTTTTTCGTTCTTATTTCCTGTCTTTATTTTCAAAAAATATTTTTTTATTTTTAATCTGTTAACATTTGGAATCCGTTTTTCCTTTTATTTTTATTTTTTTAATTAGCGGTGGTTATAAATGAAAATTTGAAATTATTGATGAAAATTGTAATTTGTTGATCGGAGAACTCAATTATCAAAGTCAAAAGTAAAATAATTTTTTTTTCAATTAAGCAAATGTATTTTCAACTTCGCTATTTTTTAATATTCAAATACCAAAAACACTCATATTAAAAAAGGAAAGGATCAGGATAAATAAATAAATATATAGTAAATAATAAATATTTTATATTTTATATATAAAGAGATATATTATTTTATAATTATTATTCTTATTTTATCTTTTATAACATGTATTTACTGATTTTTTTTTAAATTAATAGTTAGTTAAAATTGTCTTAACAACTTTTTTTTTCTCCATTCATTCCACAAATTTATTATTATATTTGTAGTGTTTTATTTTACTAGGATAGGATACAAATATTAGTTCTTTTGTATCTTATTTATTGAATAAATATATATAAATAATCCATTTAAATATATTTATAAGGAAATTAAGATTTTTCAAAACTAATTAATAAAAATAACTTATTTAAAATTGATATGTTAATGTTTTAATATTTTTTTAATTAAAATATAGCTGGTACATTATCTAACTGTACGGATAATATGTGAATATAAAAAATATTCATATCTATTATTTGTAGATATTCATTTACGGTATTTATTTTATATGTATTACGAATTCTCTTCGTGAATATCCATAACTACATATGTTTTAACATCCCTAATTTTAACCCTCATAATTCGGATACTTCCTCCTATCCCATAAATCTTGTTTTTTCTAAATATTTGTACTACTTTTAGTATCTTCTTTTTCTTTTCGATACAAATATGATGAGTCTTAGGTTTTTGCAAGAATATCATTCTACTCATTATTTACTTTGAGAATGTGGTGCAGTGGTGCAAAGTGTTGATGTTGTTCTTTATGTGATCAGGTTTATCATAACAAAATACTCACAAGAGAACATTATGCCACAATTGGAAAATTAGGATCGTGTTTAGGTTTTTCCTTTTCTGCTTTTCGCTTTTGGGTACGGTGGTTTCAACCTTCTGAGTGGCGATTGTTCTCCATGGTAAATATCACTAATATGAATATATTTAAAAATACAAATTAAAAAATATTAAATTTCAAAAGAAATTATGCGTACCACATGTCTCATACTCTTAAAACAAAAATGCAGTTTCACTCTGCCCATTTTCAATGCAAAGCAAAATGTTCTCTCACAACTATGTGTGATTATGAAAGTATGTAAAATTGATTCAGGTATTCAGAGGAGGTGGATCTTATAAAAAAAATGTGGAAGTAAAATAATATATTTAAAATTTATCTATTTAATTATTGTTATTAATTTAATACAAATAAATACATAAATTAGTATAATTGTTATTGTAACAGAAATTATATTTATTTAAAGGATAATTTATCGTTTTTTCGTATTCTTAAACTTATTAATAATTGAATTATAATTAAATTTTTTAATTTTTTTTAATGTAAATAATTATATTATTTATAAAATATTAATTATTTTCATTTTTTTAATGTGCATAGTTTGATTCAAAAGTTTTACAAGCTTTCATTTTATTGTTTGTTATGTGTTGAGCAACCAAATTGTTTTCATATTCACCGATAATTTTTCTTTTATCATCTTTAAAAACTGAATTTGTTATTTTGTTTTTTATCAATATACCTACTTAAAAAAAGTTTAAGACTAAAAATAATTTAATAAAAAATTGAGAGACATAATTACTAAGAAAAAACCATAATAATCAAGTCACAATTAAAAATCGGTTATAGAAAAATCACATGATACATTACTTTTTATTCAATATTCATGAAAAATTAATATACAAAAGCGTCATGAGATAAAATTAGAATTAAATATTCTATATTCATAAAAAGCGAATATATAAAAAGGCCATGAGATAAAACTAATATTAAATATTAAAAAAATTTAACTATTAAATGAGACAAATTACCTTTTTTAAGAATAGAAAAGAATATATGAAAAATTGTAGCAGAAATAATGAGTTTGTATTTAATTTTTTTGTCTCCTTCTTCAGAAAAAAAAGGAAATATAAAGGTGAGAATGTGAAAAGTGAGTACAACATATGAGAACTCAAAAAACAATAATGACATAAAAAATAAAAAATATTTTAATAATTTTTTTCTTTATTATATTTAATTTCATGTGTTATTATTTATTAACATTAAACTTTATAAAAAAATAAAAGAATACTTAATTTAATTTTCATTAATTTTCAATAAAGATACAATTTAAAAATAATTTTATTTAAATTGTACTTTAAGACTATTTTTTATTTAAGTTTATGTTTATAATATTTGTGTTAAAATAATTTTATTTAAAATGAAAAATAAATTATAAAAATACTTACAAATATCTAAAAAATTCACAAGTAATTTCATGGATATCCAACAAATAATGAAGCAAAATATTTTAGAGAACATATTACATATAGGTAGTACCCGTTTTCAATGACTTATTGTTATTCTCAACAAGGTGATGTAAAATATATGGTAACTATTATTTTGACCAACAATGTAAATTAAATTTTAATTGTTCTTTTTGTTATGAACTTATTCTAGTTGCTTCCCAAGTAAATAAATATTGATTTTTTCTTAAAAAAAAAACAATATTATCTATATTTTGGTCTAGTACTTGGCTCGTTGGACGATTCACTTAGTCGTTGAACGAGTGCCTCCTTAGGGATTACTTAATAAAAAGTCTATATAAATAATCTTTAAAATTCTATTATACATAATAATTTTAATTTAAAAATGGTTAAATTTAAAAAAGTGGTCAAATAAATAATATCTATTCAAAAAATGGTCACTTAAAAAATAAAATTGGCAAAATAATTATTTAATTTAAAAAATACTTATTTAAAGGGTAACAATAAAAAATAAATAAATGTGTAGACCAAAGTGCAAAATGGTCACATAAGGAGTTTTAACTTGATGACATTTAATCTCATGATGAGTGGATTATGGAAAATGTTGAACGAGACGAGAGAATGAGAATATAGATTTAAATGATGCTCCCATATTAAATACAGATGATGAATATATGGTTAAAGGTCAAACCCTTACGGTGATGGTGAAAAAGATCATGCTCTTGTTATTCCTACTTCTAAAGGAGTAGAATGTTCTTATTAATGTGCTTCATAAATGAGATAAAGTTAATTAAAATCCTTTTAGGTTTTTGTTTTAATTTGAATTATGTATATCGAATAAATTAAGTTTAATGAAGTGTTAAGAAAGTGATAAATTTTGTAAACTTAAGTTTGTTAAGTATTGACAAGGAGATTAATTTTATTTTCATGGATGTAGGTATGGTGATATATATTATGTTTGTATAAGAGTAAAATCTATGATCCACGATCCCACAATTTATAATTATATGAACCCTTTAAAATTATAATCTCGATTTATGATTTTAAGCATAATATCAATTTTAACTTTCTGCCTCTTCCTCAAACTAATTCTCTACAAAATTCAACCAAATGGTAATTACATCTATCTTAAAAGAACACGTTTAAATCCTAAATCTTTTTATGAGAAGAACACAAAATCCATGACATAAAGAAAAAAAAAGGGGTTCAAAGCATGAGAAATTAATAATTATCACACTTGTTGTAACAACCCTAATTTCTTAATTATTCTACTAGTAATTATAATTAAAATTATAAATCATTAATAACATCAATAATTATAGGTAAACTGAGTTACAATTTAGTCCTTAACTCAGTAACTAAGTATTTCAAAATATAGTTAACAGAGCTCATAAGTATTGCAAAATAGGAACTAAGAGCTTAATACACTCTCTAAAAACAAAAACTAACACATATTTTCTAACTCATTCCTATACTACTTCTTCGGTGGATAACTTTAGTTTCATTACTACTATCCCCATCTGCTCCTAAATCTACTCCTGTATATACATAATATATCCCGTATATACATCATATACGATCATCACAAGAATAGGAGAAACAAAAGATACAAAATGCAAGGATGAGCTAAATATCACAAAAATAATCTATAATGGGAAGATATCATAATTTTTACCAACATATTATATTAAAGTCAATTAATTAAAGTCCAATAATCATGGTACTCAAGATTCTTGCTTTTGGAAGACTAGTATATTGAATGGACCATGAGACTTTGCACCTATCATACTGACCCTCTTCTCCTCCCCCTATAACAACAATCACTCAAGTGGTACATCATATATCTCATGACAGGGTTAACTTCACTACCACCTTAAGTATGATCTTCTTTCATATCATATCGTTCGTCAGTTCTGTGAAGCCTCCTTCAACTCTCAACACCTAGTTATCGTCTCTATGTGAATTTGATACTAGTAGAGTTAGGATAGTCCCACATCATAAATTCCTTTCAATACACTTGACCTCATCCTCAATTAGCATCTCTCCTTGGAGATAGCTAATGTGACAATCATAGCACACTAAACTTTCACAAGAATTTTTTTTTGTACAAATCTAAAATTTGTAATTTTGTACGAAATTTATTTCTATCATTGTTTTTAAGAAATAGCACAAAGAAATACACTTCACTAGTTATGTTCCCAAACAATCATCAATCCAACATGTTTCAAATCATTATTTTAACTAAAATAATTCCCTAAACCACTCAGATACTCAGAAATCCACAATTTCACATAATTAAAAGTCTCACATCACAAGGTATTTAAACCCAACATAACTCACTGATAAAGATATTATATATCTTCTGCTATTATTTATATTGATAGATATATCATATATTTGATTCTCTTTTATTATTATCAAATATTCTATTTTATTAGGTTTTACTTTTCTCTTTATATGATGGGACATTGTACTCTATATATTGCACAAGGTTTTAATAAATAAGTAAGCAAGCTCTCATTGAGTTGTTTTCATCAAATACCTCTTGTTAATATTTTTCTTTCTTATGGCTTATACATATCTAATATTCACCCTCTCAATATCTTACTAACACGTCCACAACACAATTTCAATTCAATATAAATGTTCAGTTATACCAATCAAACCAAATTAAACTAACCAATAGTTCAAATAACAAGATATTTAAGTTAACATGCAACTACAAATTCATACCCGAATATTTAAATTCAACAATATGTCTTTAAAATCTAAAAGTAATTTAGTCTCCTTTACCTTATAGACTACACTTTATCACTGTTTTTTCCTACATGACTCCACCACCTAAGATTGATATAGCTACACAACAAAAAGCTCGATCAATGATCAAGGCACAATTTTAGAATCATAGAGAGACAAAGTCTTAGGAAACAGAGAAATTACATGTAATCCAGGAAAACTACATGTATGAGAAAACATATTAGTTCTACAAAGATGACAAAAACTTGAACTTACCTTAAGATAAAATTAAATTATATAGTAGAACCCTTCAGACTAAGCACTTTTATAACATTGAGTCTTCAAGAAACAAGGAAGAAAGTCATTTGTTTAGGGAGAATGAAGAAGGATATGGAAGAATGAGTTTCTCAGAGTTGAAAGTGTAAAAGGGTTTTCAAAAACTGTTTCTAAATTAAGCCTATTAAAGCATTAACCTTTTAAAATAAGGTTAAAATACTTTTTTGGTCCCAATTTTCGTCAAGTTTTTTTAAATAAGTCCTCATTTTGGTTTTGTGTTCAAATAGGTCCCAATTTTCGTCAATTTTGTTCAATTGAGTCCTTTTTTGCTAATACAGTTTAAAACGACCATGAATAGTGACTGCCACGTGTCACTTCGTGATGTTTTTGAATTTTTTTTATTTTAATTTTTTTTAGTTTTTTTTTTAAATTTTTTTAAAAAATTTTTAATATTTTTTTAAATGTACACGTGTCAACCCAGAAGCGTGCCACGTGTCACTTCGTGGTTTTTTTGAATTTTTTATTTTATTTTTTTTGAATTTTTTTGAATTTTTTTAAATGTTCACGTGTCAACCCAGTAGTGTGCCACGTGTCAAAGTCAATATTCTATATTCAATTTGGTCCCTATATTTGTTATTTTTGTTCAATTAGGTCCCAATTTTTCTTAACATTAACCAATTTGGTCCCTATCGAAGATGTCACCAAATTTAATTTTTATATCAAAGTTATAATGATGTGAATTTTAATATATTATATAAAAATATTTAATAAAAAATGTGAATTTTAATATAAAAATTAAATTTGGTGACATCTTCGATAGGGACCAAATTGGTTAATGTTAACAAAAATTGGGACCTAATTGAACAAAAATAACAAATATAGGAACCAAATTGAATTTAGAACATTGACTTTGACATGTGGCACACTATTGGGTTGACACGTGGACATTTAAAAAAAAAATTTTAAAAAAATTCAAAAAAACCACGAAGTGACACGTGGCACACTCCTGGGTTGACATGTGTACATTTAAAAAAAATAAAAAAAAATAAAAAATTCAAAAACACCACGAAGTGACACGTGGCAGTCACTGTTCATGGCCGTTAATGATTTAAATGGTGTTAGCAAAAAAGGACTCAATTAAAAAAATTGACGAAAATTGGGACCTATTTAAACACAAAACCAAAATTAGGACTTATTTGAAAAAACTTGACGAAAATTAGGACCAAAAAGGTATTTTAACCTTAAAATAAAGAAAAATATATTATTTTTTTTATTTTTTTTTCAGGTTCTCACACTTATCAACTAAGTCGTATAGGGTTGAAGGTCGAGTCGAGTCATCTCGAGACAAAGGTCGAGCTAGGTCGTCTTGAGTCAGAGGTCGAGCCGAGTTGTCTCAAGCAGGAGTCGTGCCGAGTCTTCCTGGGTTGGAATTGAGTTGAGTTGAGTTGTTTGAGCTTAAGGTTGAGTCTAGTCATCTTGGAGTCGAGTTAGCCTTGAACGGAGCTCGAGTCAAGTTGATATTGATCAAAGATCGAGCCAGGTCAGCTTGGGCCAAAAGTCCAAACAAGTATGCTCGAGTCTAAGGTCAAGATGAGCTAGCCCAAGGCTAGAGTTCAGTTGAGTCGGCGGATTCGACACGATCCTAGGTTGAGCAAAGTCGAGGCTAGCCCAAGCGGAGTTGAGTTGACCCAAGCCTAAGTGGAGGCGAGTTAGCACAGGCCTAGGTTGACTCAAGTCAACTTTGATTGATGTTGAGGTGAGGCGACGTTAACCCAATCAAGTTGAGTGAACCAAATCAAGTTGAGCTAAGTCAATCTAGGTTCAGGTCAAACCGAGTCAGCCTGACCTATGTCTAACAAACTTAATAGCCAAATATATTAAATCAATCTCATTAAATTTTATCTAATTGAAAAAGTGAAATCAATCTAGATTTAATTCAATTTAAATTAGATTAAAAAATCCAAAATTAATTGATCTATTTAAAATAGATATGGATTATAGACCAAAATATATATATATATATATATATATATATATATATATATATATATATATATATATATATATATATATATATATTCTAGAAAAATGCAATCCATGATTATCCTTAATTCTTCCTCTTCCAATATTATTATTCATTTTAAATTATTAAAACATTCATAATGAATTATGGTGAATTAATTATATTTAATTTACTCTCATGTAACATTTTTTTCCTACACTTTACAATTATTTTTATATGACTTTTACAAAATTCACAAAGTTCAAAATACTTAGAGTACTCTATAATGCCAATTACTATCATGAGATACAAAAGAACTCTCCTTATTCTACTCATCTAGGAAGTCCATTAAACAACAATGATCGGAATTAGAGAGAATGTCAACATGAATTTAGGATTAATTGGAAAATAAAACGATAATTACTTTACAACTCAATCTTGAACCTATTGTGACCTCTCTTAGATGTCATTTCCTATTGTGTTACTTCTGACGTTCAGTTGAAGAGGACGAAGAAAAAGAAAAAAAATACCCCACTCGATTGTTTTGGCCTCTTGGCTTTCTTGCCCACTATGATTTTCTTTTCAACAAATCCATCACCTTTCCAAGATAATATGTGGGAATAGTATTTTTGTATTTGATGTTAGGAAGCCAAGTATGAGTCTAAGTCCCACATTGACCAGAAATGAGAAAGTAGAGCATTATATAAGAATAAAGACCCATACCCATTGTCTTAAGATTTTGGGTTGAGAATAATGTCAATGACTTGTTGTTAAACTTAGGTCTCATTGATGTTGTATCTCCGTAATCAAACCCCCTCTTTATAAATCTAACATTTGGATATGTTGAGAAGTGTATAATTGACGTGTAAATTGAAGTTTACACTCATTTATATAGAACTTTATATTTAGTTGATGTTAGATTTCCAACGAGTTATTTTGAATTTATTTTTAAATAGATAATATTAAGTACAGTTGAATATGCAAATAACATAAATAAATATCGAACATAACATCAAAGGTTAACTTAATAACATACTGGATAATATTCAATTCATGAATAATCTTTGAACCTGCTAAGCCATTGCTTCTATTTGTTTATTTACTAGGTAGTAAGAAAAGAGTTCCTTGCAGAAAAGTAGAGGCAACCAACTGAAAATAGTTTGGCACGGATATTTGTGCAGTGATTTGATTTGATGATAGTTTAATATTGTATATATATGTGTATATATATATATATATATATATATATATATATATATATATATATATGTATATATATATATATATATATATATATATATATATATATATATATATGCTTATTGATTTGTCTGATAGCAGAGTAGATAACTGAGACTAGAAATTAATTTGGATCTGAGAGAGAAGCAAACCCGACAAGCATGGGTAGCAACTTTAGAAGAGGCACTCAGGTTTTTAAGCTTTTCATTTTGGTTTGTTGCTTAGTGGTTAACGAAGTATGAGAGGAAGTGGAATGATCGCAATGGAAATAATAGAAGTTGTAGGGCATGGTTTAATTTGTATGATTTATGTGAAATTTGGCAATAATCCAAGGAAAAGGTCCATAGAAAACTCATTCGGTTCTGACATGGATTTTTATGAACGATCTTTCTGTCCCGTGATGAGTCTGCATTCTAAAAGGGACCGTTATTGACCTATTCTGCATGATGAGGGAGCAAGATCATGAATATGCCTTTGATGGCTACGTGTGCTCGCTGTTCATTATATCAGGATTTTTCAGATACCACCACCATATCTTATCACTGCCTCTGCAACAACACTATAACAACACTCACAATGCTTCGATATTTTTCTACTATATATCTAAATGGAATTATTAATGCATTTGGACTAATACTGAATTTGATTTTTGTAAGTAAGTCATATCTTTGAGTTTTCTAAATAAATAAAAATTAATTAAGAGAAGAAATTGTACTGAAATGGACCAATTTTAATAAATATTAGTTAGTTAGTTATTGATAAAGTTAATAAATATTTCATACTAATAGTAAAATTATATATACATTTTTCTAAAATGAGTTGAGGTAATTAACTTGATATGTTTTGGAACATTTGAACAAACAAATATAGCCATATCTATTTATGAAAATTATCCAATGGGCTGATATACGCTAAAAGGAATTTATAAAATTACAAAGAACATATTATAAAAAAATATCATTATCTCTTTTACCTATCTCTACTCTAGTGCACGTAATTTAACTGCTTGTGTCCAGTATGAATAACGACTAACACTGTCATCTCAAACAGTACATCTCATTCTATTGATTAATTCCTGACATAAACCACTATCTTACTAGATTTTTGTGTTTTGGTAATATATTTTGAAGATAACAGAGAAGTATTAAATTAAGAATTTTTATATTATTCATGTATTTTATATGGAGTAAAGATATAATAGAATATTAAATATTAGTTATATTTTAATTGTAACTTTTGAAATCTAAAAAAAAAAATATTTTTTTATCTTTATTTAAACAATATTAAAAATAAAATAAGAAATTCAAAAATTAATTTAAATAAAAGATTAATAAAATATTCTCAATATCTCATTTTTTTTTTCAATATTTGTTTATTTGAATTTCAAACTAGGGTTTAATTCTCCTTATTTTAATGCTTGATTTTCCCCATTTTGTTACTTATAATTCTTATCTATGGATCACATCTTTATTTAATTGACATTATTTTTTGTATTTCTTTTTTTGTCAATCTAATTTTTACTTGTTTATTGTAGATTAACAATACATATTCGATGGATATTAGTTCTTGGTCTACTTTCTCCTCTTAGAGCTGTCAAAATAGTCAAAACAGTCAAAACGGATAATCCGACCCGATCCGGCTTGACCCATCATGGGTTGATGAATGACTCACTTTTAAGCAAGTTAAAAAATTCGAACTCGGTTCGATCCATCACGGGTTGGTGGGTTAAACGGGTTGGCTCACAGATTCACTTAATTAAAAAAAATACAATTTTTTTTATTTTTTTCAGTCAAAATTAAATTGTAATTCTAATTAAAATCTAAATAAACTTTAATACAATCCAAATACAAGCCAAAATAATAAAAAAATACAAATTATTTATGTGTTGGATAAAAAAATAATCTAACATGACCCAAATGTAAAGCCCAACTTAATAAAAAAAATAAAAAATACTTGTGGGACCCTTTTATCTGCGGGTTGGTGAGCCAACCCGACTTACCACGGGTTCAACCCGGGTGAACCGGGTCAAAAATCAACCCGTATTGAAATTTGTAAAAGAATTTCAACCCAACTTGGCTCGAATCCGTGGTGAGCCGAGTTGGCTCGCGGATTCCAACCCATTTTGACAACTCTATCCTGTATACATTCTCCTCTTATATACATCAAACATTTTCAAGAGACATGTATATTTTTTTAATCCTTCTTTTATATCTTCTTTGTAGATAAATCTCTTTGATCAAAATTTAAGAGCAATTTATTCTTCACTCTCGATTCTTATTTTAGAAAAAACGTTAAATTTGTTGAGTTCTTGAAAAGATTCTTGATCATGAGTAATGTGATTTGTATAACATATCTATAAGTGAACCTTTGTAGATTTATTCTACCTTTCTTGAAGACTAGTCTATTCGAAGAAGTAAACATTTATTCTACCTTTCTTGAAGGATTGAGCTATAATGAAGTTAGTTTGGTATGATAGGAAAGGGTTTTTGGGTTGGCACTTTCCATGTGGGGAAAGTGCTGACCCCGCTACACGCCAACCAAAATCCAACTATCTCATCCTTCACACTCTTACTCACTTAAAGCACACACCACACACCACACATCACAAACACAATCACAATCTCCACGCTAATATTTTCCCTCTCTTCTTACTCATTACTTCCAAAGTACCGCTCCTACTCCTCCCTGTACTCTCAAAAAGGTTCATTTTCTTGCATGCAACAAGACCCTACTTTCGGATTTCAAAAAAGTTTATTTTTTCTTTTCGTGGCCTTCAAGTTCTTCTTGTTCTGTTCGCCCTGAAGCTTCTCACTTGAGTAATATTTCAAAGGGATATATATATAATATAAAGTAAGTACTCTGCTCCCTCACCCTTTTTCCCACAAGTTATTATACACTATATATAATTTAAGAGCTTTTAACTGTCTTAATGTTTTTGCTACCTTTCTTTCTGCTTCATCGTCAGCCATGAGGTAAAGAAACTATAGCGACCAACAATTCTGCCTCTGACATTGGTCGATGGTGACAAGAGAAACCTACTACAGCTAGCTGTTGCTGATTTTTGTCTCTCAGAATTAGGAGCTTATTTCTAGCACCATGAAGAGAGCAAGTGCATGGTATGTTTCTCATCTTCTAAAACTCCTTCTTTGGTGGCTCTTGTAACAAAAGTTTCCTACTTCCTTTAAGTAACATACATTTGCTGATTGCTAGCCTTAACCTTTACTTAGATATAAAGAAAATTATTGGAAACTCCTGACTTGAGCTATTTGATTGCAGGGCTTTTTCTCATGAGATTCCAAGTGATGTCACCGTAAAAGTTGGCGAAGTATCGTTTTCCTTGCATAAGGTACTGAACCAATTCAAACACAACCCTTTACAAAAGAGAGTATTTAAGTTTGAATTAATGAATTGTAACATAATTTGCAGTTTCCATTAGTTTCCAAGAGTGGCTACATAGAGAAACTGGTCTCAGCATCCAGTGGCGATGATGTTTCATTCATTGAACTCTTTGATGTCCCTGGTGGAGCAGAGGCATTTGAACTGGCAACAAAATTCTGCTACGGGATAAACTTCGAGATTAGTGTTGAAAACATTGCGGTGCTTCGATGCGTGGCAGAGTATCTTGAGATGACAGAGGATTATTCAGTTGGAAATTTGGTAGGAAGGGCTGATTCTTACTTGAATGAAGTGGCACTGAAGACTATTTCTGGGGCTGTGTCTATCTTACACGTGTCAGAAAGGCTCCTTCCAATTGCGGAAAAAGCAAAAGTGGTGAGTCGATGCATAGATGCTATTGCCTTCATAGCCTCAAAGGAAACTCAATTGTGTTCATCTATGAGAAGTGACATTAGCAGTGATGGCATGGCATCTCACCAGAGGCCAGTAGTTCAATGGTGGGCTGAAGATTTCACAGTTCTCAGAATTGACATTTTTCAAAGAGTGGTAATAGCAATGATGGCAAGAGGGTTTAAACAGTTTTCTCTTGGTCCCATCATTATGCTGTATGCACAGAAATCTCTACGAGGTTTGGTAAGATTATGACCCTTTACCCAAAAACATAGAAAACATACAAATAAACATGGTTTTATGTATTGATTTTGTGCCAAGAAAAGATTCTTTTTGTGACTACTTTTAAGAAATAATTGTTTCAAATAAAAATCAGTTTTCATTCAGTCACATATTATCACTTATAACAGGTTTATTAAATTTTATAACAATCATTTTCGAAGTTATGTTTAAAATAATTTCTGATTAATTAATATTACTGACAGTACAGTGAGTTCAACATTCATGCCCTCTTAGTATACAAAGTTGTACAGTGTCAAACAATCAGGAATTAGTGTTGATGTGACTTTTATGGTAATTATTATAAGAACTCACTCAAGAATCATATATGAATCATGATGGTTAATGACTAGATGTTGCATAGCCTAAAACGATATACATAAAGCTAAAACGTAGTTTTATGATTAATTATAACAAATAACAGTGATTAATTATCACAAGTAATCAAAATGCACAACGATTGATGAAAATTTCTTGTTGGGGGAGCAGGAGATATTTGGAAAGGGTAGGAAGAAGATAGAAATTGAGGCCCAAGAGGAACACGAGAAGAGGGTTGTTTTAGAGACACTAGTGAGCCTTCTGCCAAGGGAGAAGAATGCAATGTCAGTGAGTTTTCTTTCTATGTTGCTTCGGGCAGCCATATATCTGGAGACTACGATTGCTTGCAGGCTTGATTTGGAAAAGAGGATGGCCCTGCAGCTAGGACAGGCTGTTTTAGATGATCTTCTCATTCCTTCTTATTCCTTCACTGGGGACACATTGTTTGATGTAGATACAGTGCAGCGAATCATGATGAATTACCTACAATCTGAAAATGAAAAACATTCAGCCTATAATGCAGATGATGAATATTTTTCTCCTCCCCAAAGTGATATTTATGGGATTGGAAAGCTAAT
>Ga0209589_1003012_pt1 | contig 29431 bp, 9 predicted proteins | sample CowpeawhiteBW_FD_187525 | JGI IMG/M metagenome (GOLD analysis project Ga0209589, IMG submission 187525) | Root nodule microbial communities of legume samples collected from California USA - Cow pea white BW (SPAdes) (version 2) | ecosystem: Host-associated > Plants > Roots > Nodule | place: USA...
TATATAATAATCATAATAATAATAATAATACTAATAATAATAATAATAATAATAATAATAATAATAATAATAATAATAATGGCCAACATAAAACCAAATGTAAGACTAATAGATTTTTTTAGAATCCACCAACATAATTATATTTCAAAAACATATTTAAACTATTTAATGACTTCTCAAGATTGAAAATTTGAGGGAAATTTTATTTTACCTTCCAAAATTTAAATATTTTGATATTATTACTGAGAAATTCTTTCTCGTTTTCTCATCTTGAATATATCAATAAACTTATTTAATTATTAGTCTGAAAAAATAAAGCCCTATAAATTCTCTGCTACAGTATCAACCATCCTATTTATATCATAAGTAAAAAATGTATTGAAAGTTTCATTATCTAAAGTTTAAAAATTTGACAAGTTATAGAACCACTTACAATAATAGGTTCAAAATTTCCCAATGGTGTTGATCACTGGTGACTTATTTAGTAAAGTTTTTAAAGATGCTGTTACGTGGAAAAGAAGAGATATTTAAAGGTTTTCACATAAGTGGATAGTTATTTTTATTCACAGGAATAGAGAAATTTTAAATTCATTATAATGAATGAATAATTATTTTAAAAACACACTATTTGTGATAATGAAATTATATTTTGAAACTTTTTTTTGTAAGCCACATAAAAAAATTGTAATAATACCATGTCTTATTTAAAATCCACTTTTAAAATAAGTGGGTTAATTGATTTTATTCAAATCAAAGTGGGAGAGAGGTCTAGCTATTAAAATATAAAATTGTTCAATAAAGTACTCTTTACTAAGTGGATAAAATTGTTTAATAAAGTATTCTTTACTAAGTGGAGATTGGGTATAGAAGAAAAAAGTTATGAAAAGATATACTGGAATCTAAAATATAGATTTTGGGGAAACCTGGATGAAAGAAAGAATATATTCAAAGAAAATTTAGATGGCAAAAAGTTTAAGAAATATTAATTTAAGAAATATTTGTGACTCTCCTGAGGATAAAATTTTGTTTGAAATATTTGTGGCTCTGCTGAGGATAAGATTTTGTTTGAAGGGAGTCTAGATTAAGGATGTCAACGGGGCGGGTAGGGTACGGGTAATAGCTCCTCCGTATCCTATTCGCTGGATAAATATTTGTCCCGTACCTGTATCTATATCCGTCGGGTATCCGCCTATTTTTTTTATATCCGCGAGTATCTATGGATACCCGCGGGTATTTACAAAATTATTTAAAAGATAAATATTTAATCATAAATTTAAATAAAATAAAGGGTTAAGTATGTTTTTAGCCCCTGAACTTTGGTCCAAAATTGGAATTCGTCCCTCGTCGAAACTTTGATAAATTTTGGTCCCTAAACTTTAAAAATGAATGAATATAGTCCTTTTAACCCAATTTTGTTAACTCTTTTTTAAGTTTCGAACACATTTCTCAGTAAATATTGAAGTTGTTTACGCCGTCTGACACATTCTCGACTCAATATTTACTGAGAAATGTGTTCGAAACGTAAGAAAAAGTTAATAAAATTGGGTTACAAGGACTATATTCATTGATTTTTAAAGTTTAGGGACCAAAATTTATCAAAGTTTTGACCAGGGACGAATTCCAATTCCGAGTCAAAGTTCAAGGACTAAAAACATACTTAACCCTAAAATAAAATACATCATTGTCATAAATTTTAAATAAAGTTTAAATAAACTCAAGTTCATACAAGTCCAAATAATTATAAAAGTAAATATAAAATGACGTTCAACAAAATGAAAATTCTTTAATTAGTGTTTACATCAAAAAGTCAAATTTTTCCAATTGATTCCTAAAAAATAAACAGAATAAACAAATAATAAACCTCAATTACCACGTGCTAAGTATTCTTATTTTGATTCCATCATTTGACAACAAGCATACCATAAATGTCATTGTCCATTATCTATATTGGATTTGATGTATATGCCTCATTTCAAATAAAGGAAAGAGAAGAATGTCAAGGGTGTACTTGAAAGAAGACAACCTACCAATACTTAGAAAAATGAAGACAGAATACTTTTTACTAATATATATATATATATATATATATATATATATATATATATATATATATATATATATATATATATATAAGGGTACTTTTGTGAATTAAAGTTTAGCGGGTACGGGTATCCACGGGTACGGATACTATGATACCCGTACCCGCCCCGTTAACATGCGGGTATCAAAAATACCCGTACCCGCGGGTAGCGGGTATCCATTTTTAATATCCATTTTCTATCCGTTGCGGGTTTTATCCGAGGATACCCGCAGGTACGGATTTTTTTGACATTCCTAGTCTGGATCAGCAGGTGGATATGGAATTAGGATTTAACTTTTGAAAGACACATGATCAGGGATGAAATTAGGTCACATTCTAATCTCATATATATATATATATATATATATATATATATATATATATATATATATATATAAATTATTCTTAATTTTAAGAATATATGATGAGAGGTTAGGAAAAATAATACTTTTACAAATGATTTATATCTCAATCAACATTTAACTTTTCATTTAGGTATAAGTGGTTAATTGATTCCTTCCATTCATTCCTTTCAATTTTAACACAACCTTTTGTCCAAACCAGACGAAAAAGGAATTTGGATCCTTTGTTGGTCTTCTCTGTGTTATTTTTTTTATTGTATTTTTATAATACACTGATTAGCACTAATTTCAATATTTTAAAATATATTAAAAAAATATTTAAAATATCAGTACAATATATTTTTAATGTTCGGCAGAGGACAACACCAAACAAACCAATAAAGAATTTGGACTCCAAAAAACTAGAAAGGAACATATCATGCGCATGAAAACTGATAAGAAAAGTGCAACTTAATAACAATAAAAATATTAAATAAGCTTCTAGTCTTTAAATTCGTACGTAAAATTGAAATTTATAATTATTTAAAAGTTATATATATTTTATTTTCCAAACTCTAAAATTGAATAGTTATAGTTTTCTTCATCTACAACGTTAAATTCTTATGATGTTCAAAAATATTTTAAGTTAACACATTTGAATTGAAATGTGTTATACGGTATAAATAATTATTAGTCTAACATATTGTTTGATAAGTTAAAAAGACTAAATACACTTTAATTATGAGAAATATATTAAAAAATCTTATAAAAAATTTTAGAATTTGGAAATTATATAAAAGTTTGAAACAGAGCAAATAATACCAATAAAAATGACTACTTTGAAAGACTCTATAGAGAGCTTTCATATAAAGACTTTTGAAAGGAAAAAGACAGAAAGGGAAAAACATCGAAAGCAAGTGGAATTTGGATTTTCTGTTTGTTTGTGTTGTTTCTCTATTGTACTGATTATCACTAATTTTGACATTTTAAAATATATTAAAAAAATATTTAAAATATCAATATAGTGTATTTTTAATATTCAACAACATAAAAAATATCAGTAGAGAGTCTTGACAGCTAAGTGTTGTTTTCATGCTGGTATGTACTCCACATCATCGAGTCTAGCAGGAGCAATACCAGGATTGTCTAAAATGGCATCAAAATCCTTGTAGTCTCCATCCAATTGAGCCCTCAAGAAGGCCACAGCCAACCCTCCCACAGTCTCTCTCATCAACTTCCTAGGACCCTTCCCATTCTTACACGAACACTTTGCCAACACGGTCCCAAATATCCCAGGTGTTACATCGTCCAACATGTCCATGTGACCATAATCTGCTGCAACAAAATTTGCTTTAGGGGGTTTGCTCTCGTTGAAAAACTCCACGTGGTTGGCCCCATCAGGAGCACATGGTGGAAAAAAAATATTAGCCTTTTCTGGTCCTAGTCCAGTGCCTATTACAGCCACGGGAACCTTCAGATTCAGTGAACGTGGCACCCCTGTCAGAATTTGAGGAGGCGATTCGGTAGCCTTACACATAGATAATCTTCCCACAGGATCTATACCTATTATTAGTGCAGAAAACTTGAGCGTGGTTTTAGCATAACCTAGTGCCATTGAAAATGCAGTTTTTCCACCCTTACTGTGACCTGATAGAACCACTTTCTTCAATTTCGCTTCAACGTTTTCGGGAAGCAAAGGTTGAAGCCCCGTCACTAGCCAATCCACAACTTTTCCTGCATACTTTATTTCATCGCTTCCAAACATAGGCAAACCGTTCCTGAACTAGCATGGATAGGAAAAATTTGTGTTAGAGAATAAGTCCAAGATGCAACACAAAACTTTCCGAACCTTTTCAATCATTTACATATGAAACTAAGGTACGTAATAAAAATTGATTAAAATCTTATTTTGGTCCTTTTTTTTTCATGAAAAATTTAATTAGATTTTGTATTTTTATTTGATTCGATATAGTACTCTAAATCTTTAGAATTATTCGATTTTTTTGTTATATTGACATTAATTTTTTTTTTATAAATCACATCACTCCTACACAATAAAATTCATTTAAATATTAAAGTTTTTTAAATGAAATGATTTGATATATTAATTTTAACAAAATATAATATCAATGACAAAAATATCAATTTGAATCATTTCATAGAATTAAAAAACTAAATTGAACTAAATAAAAATCACGAGTCTTATTGAATTTTTTATAAGAGTTAGAAAACCAAAAGAATATTTTAACATAAAAAATTTCACATTTAATAAATTTTCCTTCAAATTTTTTATATAAATTCATTCTATATGATTATTTTAGGAATTTTATAAAAATTTGTTGGATTTTTCAAGAGAATTTATAGAAAAAAATTCAATGATAATAAAAAATAGTCAAACTCAAAAAATTGATGTCTAGATTATCTTGAATTTTGTTAAGTTTATTTGATATTTCAAACACGTTTCATAATAATATTTTTTAAAGCAAAAAAGTGTCAAATAGTATAACAACTCAAATACAATCTTGAAATGCATACGAAATATCAAATAAATCTAACAAAATTTGATTAAAAAGATTAAATCTACATATTTCGAAAGATGAAGAACTAAATTGATCCAAAGTTTCAAAATGAACTAATTCTAAAATTTATTAAAAGTTAAGGGACAAAAACATATTTAATCCTGAAACTCATGCTTATATTACTTATATTTCCAACAAGTTTGATAAAGTATTTACAAAATAAACCTCAAAAAACATGTAAAATTGTAACAAGAAATAAAGAAAAGTAGAAAGTGTATACCAGCTGAGGAGCAACAACTATGAATCCATGAGAAGCTATGTGGGCTAGGAGCTGAGTGTAGTAGCTTGGGGGAATGAAAAAACCATGGTAGAAAACAATTACAGTGTAAGCAGCAGGCACAGTTGGTGTAAATATTAGCAATGTTGTTGGAGGTGAAGAGGGAGCACTTGTTTCAAGGTTCAAACTCTTCCATGGGATACCTCCCATTTCGAAAACATCTGTGGTCACCACTTTTGCATCAGCTATTTTCGCCATTTTTACTCTTCTCGCACTAAACCCTTTCCTTCTAAGGATACTTTTAAATCTTCTTCTCTCTATCAACCTTATATAGAGATAAAGTTGGCAATACGGTCGCTCGTCCTGTTTAGGCCCGTCCCGTTTAGGTTCGTTCTGCATAAGATCCATATATTGCGGGCCGGCCCACCCCACCTTGCATATTTTATGCAGACCACCCGCTCCGCATATACGTTGGCCCGCGGGTTTTAATGGCAAACAAGGGTCTTTGTCAGGTTTTAATATCTAACTTTTTTTCTTAATTTGTACAAGCTTTTTTTAAAAAAGAAATTGAAATATGAAAAACTAATACAATAATGAAGATAGAATTTGTTGGCATGAGATAGAATTTGAGCTCAATTGGAAAAAGCTCTATAGTGATGCATGTGATCACGTGAAACACAAATAAGTGACAGGACACAGGAATCTTAAGGGACCACATAGTTGAAGCCTAAATGGGAGACATTTATGGTTACATTGTGATGTTTTTGATTATTTTCAAAACGGTAATTTAAATGATTTTAACTTCACAACGAGAAAGTAGAATTTCATATAAAAAATTCATAAATTTATTATTTTAATTTTTTTTTAATTGAAAAATCATGTCAATTTTTTATATATGTTAGTTAAATTAAAGTCATATTTACATATGAATATATGTGATTAAAGAAATAATTCTAATAAAAAAAATTAAATTGTGATAGAAAAGGAATAAGTTGAATAATATAAAAAAATCTATAAATTTATTGTCTAAAACTAGTTATAAACTTTGTAATTATAATATTTTTACTTATAATGTAGATTGGAAGAATAAACTACTAATTTACTTGTACACAGGTTCTTCTAATGATAGATATTTTTCTTAAAAAAATTATACTTTGACTCCTATCATTTACTTCTTGACATAATTTAGTATGAATCATTAATTTTTTTTTAAAAAGATAATGATATATTAATCAATGATCCACATTAAACCACATCATCAGAAAGTAAAAGATGGAACTCATATGGTCATTGCATTTTTTACGGGGACCAAGGCGCTTGCAGATGATGATAAAATATAGGAAAATGATTTGTTGACTACTAAATTTTGACAACTTTCTCTTACAATTTTAGGTGACATTTTTTAAGTGGTTCACTAGTTTTTCATTTTCTCATTCTCAATATTTCAAAATCACTTAGAAGATGATATCTCATATTGGAAAAGAAAGTTGTTAAAATTTAGTAGTTAAAATATTATCAATCTAAAATATATAAGTGGACCATGTTTGCCACTTTAAAGAATTATTTTGCTAGTATCTTAATCAACATTTAACTTTTCATTTAGTGTCACGTGTTACTATTGGATGTGAAAAGTCTCAATCTATATAAAATAAGGACCTCTGAAATGATTTAACCAAATATTAAAGAAGCTTATCATCTTTAAATTTGTACATAAAATTGAAATTTATAATTATTTAAAACTTTTATATATTTTGTTTCCAAATTTTAAAATTGAATGATTATAGTCATCTTCATCTCACAACATTAAATTCTTATGGTGTTCAAAGATATTTTGAGTTGAAACATGTCATATGGTGTAAATAATTGTTAGTCTAACATATCATTTGATAAGTTAAAAGACTTAATGCACTTGAATTACGAGAATTATATCTGGAAAAAACTTAATACACTTGATTATAAGAACTGTATCTATTTATTTTTAGAATTCGAAAACTATATAAAAGTTTGAAACAACACAAATAATACCGATACAAATTACTACTTTGAAAGACTTTAGAGAGCTTTCATATAAAGACTAGTTTGAAATGAAACAGACATGGAAAAGAAGAAACAACGAAAGCAAGTGTTGTTTTCATGCTGTTATGTACTCCACATCATCGAGTTTAGCAGGAGCAATACCAGGATTGTCTAAAATGGCATCAAAATCCTTGTAGTCTCCATCCAGCTGAGCCCTCAAGAAGGCCACAACCAACCCTGCCACAGTCTCTCTCATCAACTTCTTAGGACCCTTCCCATTCTTACACAAACACTTTGCCAGCACGGTCCCAAATATCCCAGGTGTTACATCGTCCAACATGTCCATGTGACCATAATTTGGTGCAACAAAATTTGCTTTGGGGGGTTTGCTCTCGTTGAAAAACTCCACGTGGTTCTCCCCATCAGGAGCACATGGTGGAAAAAAAATGTTAGCCTTTTCTGGTCCTAGTCCAGTGCCTATTACAGCCACGGGAACATTCAGATTCAGTGAACGTGGCACCCCTGTCAGAATTTTAGGAGGTGATTCGGTAGCCTTACACTTAGATAATCTTCCCACAGGATCTATTCCGATTAGTGCAGAAAACTTCAGCGTGGTTTTAGCATAACCTAGTGCCACTGAAAATGCAGTTTTTCCACCCTTACTGTGACCTAAGAGAACCACTTTCTCCAATTTCGCTTCAACGTTCTCGGGAAGCAAAGGTTGAAGCCCATTCACTAGCCAATCCACAACTTCTCCTGCATACTTTATTTCATCGCTTCCAAACATAGGCAAACCGTTCCAGAACTAGCATGGATAGGAAAAATCTGTGTTAGAGAATCAAGTCCGAGATGCAACACAAAACCTTCCGAACCTTTTCAATCATTTACAGATAAAACTAAGGTACGCAATAAAAAATTGATTAAAATCTTATTTTGGTCTTTTCTTTTTTATCATAAAAATTCAATTACATCCTTTATTTTTATTTCATTCAATTTATCACTCTACCTCTTTAAAATTATTCGATCTCGTTCATTATATTGACGTTAAAATTTCTTTATAATTTATAAGTCACATCACACCTACACAATAAAATTAATTTAAATATTTAAATGAAGTGATTTCATAGAGTTAAAAGACTAATTTGAATTACAGAAAAATTAAGAATCTAATTGAAATTTTTATAAGAACTAGAAGACCAAAAGAGTATTTTAACATAAAAAATTTCATATTTAATAAATTTCCTTCAAATTTTTTATATAAATTCATTCTATATGATTCTTTTATGAATTTTATAAAATTTTGTTGGATTTTTCAAGAGAATTTATAGAAAAAAAAAATCAATGATAATAAAAAAAATAGTCAAACTCATAAAATTGATGTCATTTGATCAAAGATGCCAAAAAGAGTTGGTGTTGTGTTGGAAAAAAATTAATCATTTTAATGTGGATTAAACAATATTTGACTCATTAAACTCACGTGTTAGATTGAAGGTGACTTGATTTATAACCTACCAACAACAATCCTTTATTAGTGTTTTTTCACTATTTTTTATAAGTTTTTTATTACAATTTTTTGTGGCTTCTAATTGTATAGGTTGATAATTTGATTTTTTAAATACTATAATGATGTTTAAATACTAGAACGATGTTCAATTAATGTTTGAATAGTTAAAATCTTTAGTTTATTTGTTTTTTAATGAGTTCACACTTTAATTTTCAACTACTATTTTATAATAATGTTTAATAAAATAGATGAACACTTTGATTGTATTGCTATAAAATAATAAATTAAATAAGTCCATTTTGATTGTATTAGAATAAATATATAAAATAAAGGGTTAAATATGTTTTTGGTCCTTCAAGTTTCAGTGAATTTTGGAATTAGTCCATCTTCGAAACTTTATACCAATTTAATCCTTCATCTTTAGAAATGCGTGAATTTAGTCCTTCTTACCAAATTTTGTTAAGTTTATTTGACATTTTAAACACACTTTATGATAATATTTGAGTTAACATTGAAGCGAAGATGTGTCAAACGGTATAAACAATTCAAATACTATCATGAAATGCGCTTAAAACGTCGGATAAATTTAACAAAAAATTGTTAAAATGACTAAATTCACGCATTTTTAGAGATGAATGACTAAATTGGTCAAAATTTTTGAAGAGGGACTAATTCCAAATTTTAGTAAAACTTGAGGAACCAAAAACATATTTAACCCTAAAATAAATGAGAAGAACAAAACATCTTTAAGTGGATTAATCCACTCACCCGACAACCTATAATTGATAAAATTGAGTTACAAAATTTTTTACTCACAAAAAATAAGTCAAGTTGAACTAATTATTTTTTAATTTTTAACTCAACCCATAATAGATCGATCCGTATGAACTAAATTGATTCACTTCTTAGACTTTATTCAGCCCAACATCTTAGTAACTTTACTAGGTTTTCTTTTCATTCAACTTTCTTATTTTTGTCTATCTTAAACTCATACTTATATTACTTATATTTCTGACAAGTTTGATAATGTATTTACAAAATAAATCTCAAAAAACATGTAAAATTGTAACAAGAAATTAATAAAGAAAAGTAGAAAGTGTATACCAGCTGAGGAGCAACAACTATGAATCCATGAGAAACTATGCGGGATAGGAGCTGAGTGTAGTAGCTTGGGGGAATGAAAAAACCATGGTAGAAAACAATTACAGTGTAAGCAGCAGGCACAGTTGGTGTAAATATTAGCAATGTTGTTGGAGGTGAAGAGGGAGCACTTGTGTCAAGGTTGAAACTCTTCCATGGGATACTTCCCATTTCGAAAACATCTGTGGTCACCACTTTTGCTTCACCTATTTTCGCCATTTTTACTCTTCTCACACTAAACACTTTCCTATTCTACGGATACTTTTAAATCTTCTTCTCTCTATCTACCTTATATAGAGATACATTTTTATGGCAAACAAAAGGGTCTTTGTCAGGTTTTTTTAATATCTAACTGTTTTTCTTAATTTGTACAAGCTTTTTTTAAAAAAAAAAAATTGAAATATGAAAAATTAATTTAATAATGAAGATAGAATTTGTTGGCATGAGATAGAATTTGAGATGATTTTGAATTTTCACCTTACGAGCCAATTGGAAAAAGCTCTATGATGAATGTGATGACGTGAAACATAAATAAGAGACAGGACCAGGAGTCTTAAGGGACCACATAGTTGAAGCCTAAATTGGAGACATTTATGGTTAGATTGTGATGTTTTTTCATTGTTTTCAAAACGGTAAAAAACTTAAATGATTTTAACTTCACAACGAGAAAGTAGAATATCATATAAAAAATTCATAAATTTATTATGTAAAATTTTTTAACTAAAAAATCATGTCAATTTTTTATATAAGTTAAATTAAAGTCATATTTACATATGAATATATGTGATAAAAGAAATAATTCTAATCATAAAAAATTAAATTGTGATAGAAAAGGAATAAGTTGAATAATATAAAAAAAATATATATAAATGTATTGTCTAAAACTAGTTATAAACTTTGAAATTATAATATTTTGACTTATAATGTAGATTGGAAGAATAAACTACTAATTTTCTTGTACACAGGTTCTTCTAATGATGGAGATTAGTTTTATGTTCCAAGTTCAGTGTGTACGGGGGACCAAGGCGCTTGTAGATGATGATAAAATTTAAGTGGACCAAGTTTTTTTGGCGCTACAAAATAATTGAAGGGGCGTCAAACAAAGGACGCGTGCAACCTACCCCACTTTAAAGAATTATTTTGCTAGTTTCATGGCTACTAATAATGATAATAAATAATAATAATAATAATAATAATAATAATATTTAAAATGTTTAATGTAATTATATGTTAAGGATTTTAATTTAAAATCTTTTCTTAAGGTGAAACAATTAATTTAAAACCAACTTTCCCATTTATATCAAGTAAATAATTTACAAAAATGGATTCAAAGTTCATTGTATAAAAATATTGATGACGAAAAATGTTGGCTTCAAAATAAACATTTTGAATATATTTGACATATAGAAATAAAAAACGAGCTAGAATGCACTCTGTCACATGTAATTTGTGGGCGTTTTGAGAACCCAACAAGAGTGACATCATCGAAAAGTTTGTTGGTAACAACTCGTGCATTTCGTGCATTCAGATTGTACCAATACTCGACAAAATTAAAAAGAAGGAAACAAGACGTTAGGAAGAAAAACGAATAATATAACATTTTTTTTAATATTAACCCTTTTAAATTGATTATTATGAATATATCATATTATTTTCGAAATTGATATATTGTTTTCGGAGTAGAAAGTGAGAAATATCAATATTGATTCTATTATTAGAAACGAAAAAAATGATAACTTTATTATTGTAAAATATTTTAACTGAACTTTCACATTTAACATTTACAATATTGTATTTGTATGCTAACATAAAATATTTATAATAAAAGTATTATTGTATGTAAGATATTTATTTGTTATTATTATTACTGGCGTAAGCACGCCCGATGTGTGTATACTTTTTAAATATTAATAAATTATTTATATTTTAAAAGTAGTAATTAGAAGGATAAAATTAAAAAAATAAAAGTATATGTAGTTTCGTGTATATAGTTATAAATATAGCTATAAATAAAATAAATTTTAGTTATTGATATAAACATATTATAAATAGTATTGTGTAACTAATTTTTTTATTATGAGTAACTATTTAAATTTGAAAAAATAGTTATTAAAATGATAAAAAAATAATTTTTTTTATGATGAGTAATTATTTGAATTCAGAAAAGTAGTTACTAACATACTAAAATTGAAAAAAAAATTATTATGAATAATTATTTAACTCAGAAAAATATTAATTAAGAAGACACAAAAGATGTGTATTTCTTTATATATAACTAGCACAAACACAAGCGCTATCACGTTTATGTGTATGTATTTTTTTAAATATGTGTCGTATTATATTAATAGATAATGATATTATAATGTTATTAAGTTAATATATAAAATAAAATTATATTTATTAAAAATAATGTGAAATATATCAGAAAAGATGAGAGAATATCTATCGATAAATAAAAAAGAAGAGATAGATAATTTTATAAAAAACTTTTAAAAGTAATGGTTAATTTTAAAAAAATTTAATTAATAATTTTATTTTAAAAAGTAAAATTAATATTTTAAAATGTGAACACAAGATATAAAATTCTTTTATTCAGACTGGGTTCACTGTACTAGCATAGCCCACTAATTAAGGCCGAAGACATCAAGATAACCAAATTTTTGTTGTTATATACAGATGATTGAGGAAGACGTCGAGATAACCATTTACAAGTTATTTTTTTTAATTAGTTTTGATCTCAACTCACTATCTCATATCTCTCTTTAATTGGTGAAATTCGTACCTACATGTGTTACTTTTACGATTTTACACACTTAACAACTTCACTTTCAATTTTTCATATTACTATATCCTATTAATCATTACAATTTTTTTTACACATTCTTTTATTTTGAAAACAGTTATTAGTTCTGAAATAATACAATTAACTATCATACCTATTATATAAATAATTATTTATACAAACCCAATATTTCATATTATATTTCCTTATAACAATAAATAATTTCAACATGATTTTATATATATTTTTATGTTTTATCATTTCTCATATATGCATGTATGAAATCATAAAAATAAATAAATAAAATTAAATATCCAACAAAAAGATTTAGAAAGAATTTATTTATGATAATATTTTTTCAAGAAACAATTTAAAACTTACCGAGGTTAAAGATTCTGGGCTAAGCCTTTTTATTTTATGTTTTATGATGGATTTGTAACAGATTGTCTCTGATGAATATAAATCTATTAAACCTTTGTATGTATCCTTTATCTATTACAAGAAAAATAAAATAAAATTTTTAAATATTAGTGGTAACTAAATTGGAACTTTATTAAAGTCGGTTTAGTGACGAGTGATAAATAGATTATTTAAACCAACTTTAATATGATGTATTTTTTTAAATTAAAAAACACAGCTATTTTTATTGTTTCTAATAAATAAACATTCTAACGAATTTTAATAGAGTAAAAAGTTGTTTTTATTTTAAAATTTATTGAACACAAAATTAGGGTTGATTTTAAAATTGATGTCGGCACACGTTGGCACATTGTTTCGTTAGTTATATCTTAGGAAAATACAATAAAATGAATTGCATAAAACATAAAACAATGGTTAAGTGAAAAAAAATTAAAAGGTGGAATTGAAGGTTTACTGCAGCGAAAGTTTTCCTTGAGTGAAAAAGTGAAATTGGGCATTTGAATGGTCGAGAGATAGGAAAAAATTAGGGTTGGTGAGAAAGGAGAAAATTAGGGTTCTTGTTCATCAATTAGGATTCGTGAAGAGGGGAAATTGCGCTTCGAGAGTGATTTGCGATTGGAGATTGGAGATTGCGCTTCAAGATTGCACTTGGAGGTTGTCATTCGAGATTGGAGCGTCAACCAGGTTCAGGTTAGTAAGCTTGAGAAATATTTGTGTAGTGTTGTTTGTTTGTGGTGGCGAGAGGAGGAAGACGAATGGTGACTAGACATACCTCTCAAACACGAATTCAAAATCACCAACTGGATTGTGCACAAGTTTCTTGCTGGCCATAGTTTTGCTTGAAACCCTAATTTCTTCCCCAATTCAATTTCACTGACTGTCAACATTTGACACGTAACCCAAACAATTCCACGTTGTCACTGCGTCGTTAACAATTTTAACACCCTTTGCCAAAAGGACTCGATTGAATGCAATTTTACAAAAATGAGGATCAAATTGACCAAACAACGAAAATAAGGACTAAATTGAATAATTTTGACAAAAATAGGGACCAAATATATATTTAAGCCTTATTTTTAATACCTTTTAATAAATAAATATTTACTTTTTTTTTTCAAATTACCGTAAGTTTAGTTGACAATAATAAAATTATCTTATCGTTTGATACTAATAATCGGCTTAGGTGAATTTAGTATTTAGATTTATGATTAAATATGTATTTGAAATTCAAGTTTTAGTAAATTTTGGAATTAGTCACTCTTTAAAATTTTTGATCAATTTTATCTTAAAATATACATGAATTTAGTCATTTTAATTAAATAAATGTAACAAAATTTGATAAATTCATCCATTTTTAAAGATAAATGACTAAATTGATATAAAATTTTGAAGAGAAACTAATTCTAAAATTCACTAAAATTTGAGAGAAAAAAACATATTGAACCCTTAGATTTATTTAAGTTAATGTTGTTCAGATCTATGTTGATTTATGTAGACAAATCTTATCAATTATAATTTTTTATATAAGTTTCTTTATATTGTTTTTTTTATATTCATTTTCTTTACCGATTTATAATCATTTAAAGGCTTAAAAACGTACTATGTACATAACTTTATCTTTCTGTTTACTTTTTCTGTTTATATTTTGTTCTGCTGAGAACAAAATTTATGAGAGAATATCTAACCGGCTCTGCCAGATTTATATTCTCATAAGTTTTTGCCTCTGTTCTCCTATATTTTTTTCTGTTTATATTTTGTTCTGCTGAGAACAAAATTTATGAGAAAATATCTAACCGGCTCTGCCAGATTTATATTCTCATAAGTTTTGCCAATCCCCCCCTTTTCGAATATCCCCCCTTTTCAACTTTTCATTCGCAGACATTTTCTTTATCTTCTTCTTATCCATATTCATCTTTTTTATCCACCACCATTATTTTTGTTCACTGGTATTTTAGTTTTTCGAACATGAAAGTGTTATATTAGAAACTTTTTATTTAAAATTAATGACATTAGTATCTATCAAATTGACAAAATTTAAATTAATATTAAAATAAATTTAACTTAGAACTAACTTAAACAATGCTAAATTAAATAAATTATAAAATAAAAGCGCAACGTTAGTTAGGTTGACCTTGCAAAAGAATTAGTATCTATGATTTTCAAATTGCTATTGTATGCGACGCCAATACAATGCTATTAGTTTATTAACATTGACTTTTACTTATTAACCGCGAGACACAAAATGTTTACTTTCTTATAATAATCCATTTCATGACATTATCTCACACAGAGGAAATTAAATCTATCTCATTAGGAATTATTATTAGGTAAAATTTATAATGTTGTGTCTATAGTTTATCACACATTACAATAATTAGAAGCTTGTTTATACTTTTATAAATCTCACAAAGTTATATAACCAAGAGATTATTGTTTTCCGCAAAACTTGGCCATAAATTTTAACTCTTTCAGTATATTTGTAAAAATTTAAATAGTCTAACATGGGGTCATGTGTACTCTTTTATAGAATTATATTTTTGTTTCTTCACCTTTTATTAAATTTACTTTTAGCTCTTGGACAATTTTACATTTTATATTTTATTTTAGTTATTTTTATTTCTTATAAGTTTTATTTAGTACAGACCATCTTTTTTACCAATCTTTTCGCACTCCTAAACCATAATTGAGTACCCGTTTATTTGTTGAATAACATAAAAGGATGATACTTTTAACACTTTCACAGAGCAAAACCTTAGCGTTTATACGAATTAGAACTGGATGTTACTAAAAAATTCGAACATTAATAGTTTTACAATCACTTATAAAAATTACTTTTTTTACACTTTTTGGCTTTTGTCAGAAGTACAGTAATACGTTAAAGTTTATACTATACAAATATACACAAACAGTGTTTTAAATATAACAATATTTCTTTTATTTGTATTATGTTCCTTGTTGGTACTGTAGTAGGAATCGTTAGAAGTTATAAGGTGTTGGAAGATTTTAGAATTCTTTCAATAATTATTATTATGGGATTAGAGTTTTCTGTACTGTTTTAAATCAATCAATGAAATAAATGTATTCTTATTTTTATATTAATCTTTTTAACAACTCTTATAAATAAATATACAAATATATGAAAAAAATATTAGATTTTCAGTAATAACATAATAAAATATAAAAATAAGATTGAAAAAAAACACTTCTTTAAATACTGGAAAATTCTATATAAAATGTCTAGTATCCAGTATAAATATACTCTTTATGAGTCTTATAGAACTTAGACTTAAAATAATAACGTAAACCATTCGAGTTATTCAACATATACATGATTTAAAATTAAGACTAATCATCACAAAAACAATACTATAAACCTAAATATTTAACTTTTCACAAAAGAAATGAACTTTATTAGCTTGCTCCATTTTTATAATAGGGCTGCATAAAAATCCAGAGTTTGTTGCTGAAAGAAGACTCATCTAGATTCGGGGAATAGATACTTTAGAGTGTTAGCAGGAATGCAAATATGCGAAGTTAACCCAAAGTCATTCCTTACTTTAGTGATGAGTATAGAATCTCCTCTTCTTGTGCATGAAAATAAATATGGTACAATGTTCAATATAAATGGTAGAGTTATGACACAATATCAGCGAAGAAGAAACTATGGCTAACGATACATCATCTGATTCTGACAATGAAATTATCGGAGCACGAGTAAAGCTCTTCGGACATGAAAAACCGATACATCAACTTCTTGGAGGAGGAAAAGGTACCGCATTAAATTCATGTTCTTGTTTTCTACCATGAAGTGATTCTGAAAATTGGGGAAGTTGCAGTGGCAGATATGCTGTTATGGAGGGACAGAAATTTATCAGCTGCGCTTTTGGGAGGGATGACAGTGATATGGTTTCTATTTGAGATTGTTGAGTACAATTTCGTCACTCTCCTTTGTCACATTTCCATCACCACGATGCTTGTGCTATTCATATGGTCCACAGCTGCAGATATATTCAAATGGTACCTATTTTTGCTTAACATCACACGTATATAGTCTCCATGAATATAGATATAGAAGATGATATAGACATACATAGGTCTATCTATACATGTTCTTATAGACACTATTTGTTGGAGGTTCCACGTAAACAAGTGATAAGTGATAAGGTCAAGTTTACATAAGTAAATAATGCAAACCTTACTTACAAGCTGGTTTCGTAGAAATGAGTTAGACTTTAAAATTTACTTCTTAGTAGAATTTATTATTTGTTGGACATATTGTTCCGCATGTTATTAGACCATCTGTTAATGTCTAGTCTCACATTTGAAATGTATATATTTCGATATGAGAGGATATATTGAAAGTCCAACACTGACAAGTGATAAAGTCTATTTATAGTATGAAAGTGGATGCAAACCTAAGCCAAGTCTACAAAGTCAAGATGAAGATTCAATCTTATCTTAGTTCTGTAGACTTGACTTAGGTTTAAAATCTATTTCTTAATAATATTTTCTTGGATAAATATATCTTCAGGAAACCTCCCCAGATTCCAAACATTATTTTACAAGAATCTTTCTTTCAAGAACTTGCTTTCATTCTCCACAGAAGATTCAACCAGTTACTACCAATGCTCCTCCATATTTCATGTGGAATAGACCTGCCAATCTTTCTTCTGGTACACAACCAATATTCATTTTCTTTCACTAAACTGAAAGTGAATTTCTTAATTAACAAAATGCTTAAACCTGACATCTCACTTCTCAAAACATTTTTAGAACATTGTGTCCCTCTATATTCTGTCAGTGATTGGAAGCTACTTCAGCTTTGTCAATCTGCTATATATTGGTAAGCATTTCTTAATCTTTTTTTCTTTTTCTAGGTTAGATTACTCATCTGACTAATGTTTTAGCAGTTTCATGCTGTCAGTAGCAAGTAACAAAGAATACTCTCTGCATAATTAAAATATAATTACATGATTAAAGAATTAAAAGAATAGTTTTAATCATATCTACTTAAAAATTCTTAAATAATATATGGAGCACATGTGAATGTGAGTATGATCTTATTTTTATATTTGATTTTGTACTAAGATGTCTGGTTTGTTGTTGATGGTTCGTTGATGACAAGGTTTCCTGTGCGTGCACACGCTGCCAATTGTGTATGAACGGTACGAGGAAGAAATCAACAATTGGGTGAGCGATATGATAATCGTTTTCAGAAAAAACTACAGGATTTTCAAGAAGAACTACCTCAACAGAATTCCCAGAGGACCAGTGAAGCCAAAGAAAACCCAATAAAGTGTTACACTCATCCAAACTTCAAAATATATTGTGCATTACATAAATAGCTGCTATGACAGATACAATGGTTATCATTATCACCAGAAAAAACATACATAAGATGATGGTTTAAGGTTCTCCCATGTAATAATTTTATTTTTCATACATGTCCAATTGTGTTATTCAATGGTTTTACATGGATTGTGTGTGAGAGGAGTGGTTTATCTGTATATTTTTCAATAAAATCTAATTGTTAGTTTTCTTCACTAAACAATATATCGTGCGTGTGGTGTGATATGTGAAAAACGCTCTCGATCAATATTCTCCACCTTCTCGGTTCCTCAAAGTTCTCTTACGTTAGCATTGGGATTTAAATAGAAGCTGAGGTCAGACTCCAGAACACTTTGTCTGCTACTCTTTTGGTGAAAGTAAAAAATATATCAAACACTTCTACTTTTCTTTCATCTCATTTCTATTCCATTTTCTTTTTCTGTCTCCTTTTTTTCATCAATGATCACATCTGTCACTTTGTTTTTCATCCATCTTTTCTTTTCTTGCTTCTTTCCTTATAACTCTCTTCTTTTAACTTCAATCTACTCCCTTACAAAATCATCATCACAACTCTTAGTGAAACTGTATAATCATATCAGAAACTCATGTTGTCTTTGTATTGTAGAAAAATTATAACCATCTCCACACTTTTTCTTCTTTTTCTACATATATAGCTATCCCTTATTTCACCTTTTCTCTTGTTCTTTTCTATCTCTATCTTATTTCTACCCAATTCACCATTTTGAAGTAAACAATTATCAGCTCTCTTGAATCATATAGTGCTTTTTGCAAACAGATATAAACTGATCAGCTATAAGAAAAAAAAATAGGAGAAATTGAAGACTCAACGAACTTATAGGCTCAATTTTTTTGTTAGTTTTTTTAAACGAAAAATATAATAGGATACCAAGTTCGAAATAATGGGTGCTGCTTTATGAGATTATTAATTGTTGGCTTTTTTCCATGGTAATTAAATAGAGTTACACAGAATAATCCAAGATGAGTTTGGCACCAGTAGGTTGAGTTCCATATAGAAGAATGTGACATTAGAATTGTGGTTGTCACATGAAGCACATATAATGCGTCTGATGTGGTGGTGCAGTAGTCTATGACCCACTTATAATGTGGGAAACAGATAGCTCCTACATTACAACAATCCCACTATCATCATCACTACCTACAATGCCTCCAATAAAAATTAAACATCTTCCAAAACCCTCAAAACTTAGTCTTCTTATTTCTATTTATCCAATAAGAGTAATGTTCCACAGACTTTAAGTTTCTGCTTTTGGATTTATTACTTCAAAACCTGAATTTGCCTCTTATTTGTGTTTATCCTGTGATGATGGACTCTCAAATTGTGTGTCTGCTCTGATTCTCTGAATTACAATGGTGCTTGCTGATGAAGAATTGGAAACATAACACATGGAGCATGATAATACTAAGCAACTGCAGTAGAATATTATAGGATAAAATCTGCTTTGAAATGTTTGCAATTTCCTAAAGAATCAACAACCATGCCATTATTGATCTTCGTCCTCCACTCAACAATAAGTGGAGTCTCTAATAATGTTCTTTTATATAATTTTTAGTCTAAAAAGGGTTGGTAGTAGTACTATAGAAACAACCACTGAGCAAAATAATATTTTTCACTGCTTAACTAGTTACAACCTCCCCAAGTCAGAAAAAAAGTTTTGCTTAGGATAAACATTGTCAGTTTTTAAAAGTCAAATCCATCGTGGTCCAAAGAATAAAAAATTTAATGGTCTAAATATGGTGCCATTTTGATTGTCTTTTCAAAAAAAATAAAAATAAAGTCTAAATATTTGTCATGTTCTTTTTCATTTTAAATTTTTAAATTTTCTATTTTTAGTGATAGTTTTGTAATGATAAAACTTAAACTTAACCACTATGGTATATTAGATTTTTCATGTGTATTTTAAATGTTAAAAAGCTAGTGTGTTATAAAGTTATGGTATATATATTTCATTAATAACATTTTATGCACTATTTAACTAAAGCTAAGTTCATAAATGTTCAAAATGGATACCTCAATCATTTATCTGAGTTTAAAAACATTGGATTTTGCAATTGAAGCATGAATGTCAATTTATTAGTTGAAAGTGATGACTGGAATCAATAGCATGATTACATGTTAGCTACCACAACTAAATTTCAAGACAAGAACTGAGTGGTCCACCACAGTCGACTAAAGGAGCAATAACTTGGACTTTTCTAGGGTAATGAAAAATTTGAAAACGTCTTCAAATGCATATACAAAGATATTTTTATTTTTTATCTAGCACATTGGTTTCACTGTATATATATAGCTTATATAACAAGCATATATGTCCACTTCTGAAAAAAAAAAAACCAAAGGCCTATTCTCAGGTGAAAGTGAAAATCATTGAGCAAAGTGGGAACAAATGGTGAGAGAATTGAGAGAGGTGAAAATTGTGGATGCAAATATTGGTTTCTTTGGTAATGGCTATGCAATCTGGTTGATGGTTTTTGTTACCTTCTGCATTATTCCAGCCATAATTTTTTCTTGTGCAGATGGTGTATCCAAGGAGAAAAGTTCTGCAGCAGATGAAGAACCTTATGGAGCTGCATGTGGTGCAGGATGTGGTGCTGGTTGTGGTGCTGGATGTGGTGCCTAGAGATCGTGTTTTTCTGCTATCAACTTCATGCATAGATCTGAAAGAGTGAATTCTAGTGGCTATTGTAGTGTTAGTTTCTTATATATTTCACATTGCAGCTTGTTGCTAAGGCCTATGATTATTAGAATGGTAAGTGCTACCTGTTTTACTTCTTGCAAATGTAAGCTCAGAAGTTCTGCAATGGATTTTGAATATGAACTTTGATCTCATAACCTCATAGTGTATCTTTTTCTCCTATATATTGTTGTTTCGATTAGAAATAATGAGTTATATATAAAACAAGGAAATTGATCAAAATTTAAGGAAGAAGATTTAGAAACTAATCATTTTAAAATTTTAAACCTGAAGTAGTATGTAATCTTTTATTTATATATAAATTGATTCATAAGTCATTGATACCAAATCTATAATAAAAAATTAAGCTTCCAACAACCAAATTTTCTGCCTGGATAATCTTATCCTCAAAGAGTGTATTTTAGTACACTAATTATCAGATTATAGTGTGAAAGATTTTGTATAGATTTGATGAATTTCTAGATTCAAAGTTTATTATCTTAAAAAAAAATCTAAAGAATATAATATCATGTAGATAGATACCTATCTAGAATACGCCTTTTCTAAAATATGCATAGGTCTAATATGTTTTTGGATTCGACTATTTTAGTTCGAGGAAAATAAGAATTTCTTATGTGTCAATGACAAAAAAAAAAAAAAAACACTATTTGTCGTTAAATCCATGCTAAATTAATTGAATTTAATGTAATGTTAATCCTAAATTAACCTACCAATTTCTCCAAAATAAAGTTTGGCCATGTTTTCCACTAACGTAAAAATACATTTCATAATATTTTTGCCGTAGCTCATCAAACTCAGCCGATTTTCTTCTCTATGTAGTATTCATAATTTTCTTAGCATACAAATTCTTTTACTACTTATTAGTAAAAGATTACTAATTGTAAGTTAAATTGATGGTAAAAGTGATTAAATGATGGGATAGATGGTGAATTTTAAATCTTCACTAATAAGTATACTTTATCTTTATAAAAATGTAATTTAGATACTGGTTCCAAAAGGAATGGTTTGGGATTATTACATTTCTAGTAAGAGTCATTTATCTTTATAAACTTAAATATTTAAATAATATTGTTTACTCTATTTATAAACAAAAGTCAAGATGGCCGAGTTGGTCTAAGGCGCCAGTTTCAGGTACTGGTCCGAAAGGGCATGGGTTCGAATCCCATTCTTGACAAATTATTAATTTTACTTATTTATTTTAAATTTTAAAATCACAAACAATCCAAAATATTAACCAAGACTGACTTATACTTTGTATGCAAAGTTTAATTTTCTAACCATGAATGCCATGAAACATAAGAGGAACAAAAGACACTTTTTTTTCTTTTCCTAGCCTTCAAATTGTGCTTTCATTAAACAGCACTGCAACATACTCACTTAGCAATTGATGAACTCTGTCTTCTCTCTTCAGAAACACTACTTGGCTTAACCTTACCACAGGTGACATCAGAATCAATGTCAGAAAACGAAGAATAATCTGCACACACCCTATTCTTTGATCCAGAACATGACCATTGCCAGGCACACCTCAATGCTTGGTGACAGATTCTGCATGGTAGCTTGATGAAACATGAGACACAGGCCAAAGGGCAACAGATACAAAACAAGCAACTGCTACAAATAAACTCAATAAACTTCTCTCTGGTTTTGTGACCTTGTTGCTGAAAAGATCCCAAACTTGAACAATTGCAAGCTTTTGCATGTCTTGTTGTATCAACATGTTCACTCCTCTCCCTCCTCCTCCTCCAATGGAAGAATGTAACTCTTTCTTTTTTGTCTTCAAGGGCTAGTTTACACCCCTTATCACTGTATGTGGTGGGACCCATATGCCATCAAAATTTCGCTGAATGCTGATGAAACCCTGCAATCCTTGTGAAGGATTGTGAACTGTGAATATTTGCATGAAAATCTTCTCAGGAAAACCTTTGGAACATGCTGTAGTTATTTCTTGATGAGAATATTATATATAATCCCTTTGTTCCTTGTTTCTTTGGTTTTCTGCTTTTTTGTCATAAAAGAATATTGGTGGTAGCCAAGGATGCTTCTTCAAATTCAAGATTCTGTCACGGCTAAGTTAATCATAGTTATTGGGGAGGTTATAGTCTAAGCTTTCTCCATTTAGTTTTTTAGACACAAAAACAGTAGTGTTCTTATTGGAAGTTATCAGTTAAAAATAATAGGTATCCAATGTTTTGCATTCCTTTCTATAATAATCTGCAAACCAGAATTCTTTAGGCAGAAAGCTTTTATAATGATCAGTCGTCTGCAACATAACTTATTCGTTTATCTCTGCAGCACTTTATTTAAAGTGGAACAATGTAGATCACACAAGAAAGGAAGCAGAAAGAGGAGGCCTGAAATCAAAGCAAAGCATCTTCCCCTTATCATATCTACCTTCACTGTACACAACCACAATTTCAGCATCAGAATTCAAGTTTCTTACTTTCGGTACCATTAAATTGGATTCTGGTTACCCCAATATCTTTTATCATACACCTTTCGGCCTATCGATTATTTAAGAGTTCACCTTTTTCTTATAAAAGCAATTTGATAACAGTGTAAACAAATTTGTAATAAAAGCTATTTGAAGGTTGTTAATGGTGATCCTTCAACCATAGCTTTATCTAAGCTCTTTTTTATATCAGCTTTTAACAAAAACCGAATAAGTCAGACGAATGTTCAAACCAAAGTATTGCAAAGAAGATTTTAAACATAGACATACTTTTAAGTGTCCGAAAAAGGCCTAGAGGAAACACCCAAAATATAGTAATTATATGGAACTTTAGAAACAGAATCTAGAGTAAATGATGCATAATCAATCATAAATCTGTTTGAAAATTCATCTTTGACTTTCTTTTAAACCACTGGACTTAGTTACTTTATTCTAACTAAAAAACATGTTGTACTTTACTCTCCATTAGTTATTAATCATCTCTCCCTAAGTGTCAAGGAATCAAACTTTTTGAGCTGTTCATAAGCTTCCTTAGGTTCATACCTCTCTTTCACACGTCACCTATATCATTATGTTTTTCTTCCACTTTCTTTTGTTTATCATCTAATTTGAATATCACACCAAAGATTATTAAACGCAGTAGTCACGAGTGCATGTATTATATATAGTTCCTATATTCTAAAACCTGGTTTTTGTATTTTCAACATGTTTCCGGAAATGTTTAGTTATTTTACATAAGGGCGTGAGTAGCAAATTGAGACTTCAATTTAAGAAAATAACCACGGGCCAGTAACCAACTAATCTTTTCTGACCTATGTTATCCGGATATGGAAACGGGTACGGATACGGACACGAAAATATGATTAAATTGAAAAAATATAAGACATAGAACACGACGTGTATATACATGTTAAGTTTGAAATTGTTAACTAACACATTGTTAACTAACACAAAAATGAATCTAATATATCTATCTAATATCCAATATACAAGAAGTAGTGATAATATAAGATTTGTTCCTTATTTTAATCGTCAAAATCATGTCAAAAAAAAATATATATATATGTATTAGACACGAGATACGCCATTTATGTAAAATGTCGAAGCATCATAGTTTCTGACACGTTAAAAAATTTAACAAGAAAAAATTCATTAAAGTTTGAGTTTAATTTTTTTTTTTATAAAAAATGTACATGCAACAGTTAACAAACAATTATCAAAGATATAATATTTTAAAGAATCATAATATAATAAATTTATTATATTTGTGATTGGAGTGAAGTTGGATATACACTATCTAACCTTAAAAATGAATGATACCAAAAGGCAAATGTTTATTCAACTGGTTCAATTTTGTTTATCCATCATTACTGCTGTGAGTTTTACCTTTTTCTTTTGGTGGATGATGATGGTTACCCTTCCTGAGTTTCAAACTGTGGAGTCCCTAAGCTTAATCCTCAAGAACACACTCTCTAGATTGATTGAACAATGCAAGAACCTGAGAGAGCTCAAAAAAATTCATACCCAGATTCTAAAGTCCCCAACTTTACACCCTGGTGACCAATATTATCTAATTACCCGTCTCCTATATTTTTGCTCCTTTTCGAATTATGGTTCTTTCAGGTATGCCACCAATGTCTTTCACATGATCCAGAACCCTGATCTTCGTGTCTACAACATCATGATCAGAGCATATACAAGCATGGAGGGAGGTGATGACACTCATTATTGCAAGGCTTTGATGCAGTATAAACAAATATTTTCAAAAGAGATTGTGCCCAATTGTCTCACTTTCCCATTCCTTTTAAAGGGTTGCACTAGGTGGCAGGATGGTGCTACTGGCAAAGTTATTCATGCCCAAGTGATCAAGTTTGGATTTTTGAAGGATGTTTTTGTTGGCAATTCTTTGATCGGCTTGTACATGGCTTGTGGGTTGTTGAACAATGCCAGCAACATGTTTGATGAAATGTTGGTTACAGATGTTGTCACTTGGAACTCAATGGTTATTGGGTGTTTGAGAAATGGAGAACTCGACATGGCAATGGACTTGTTTAGGAAGATGAAGGTGAGGAATATCATAACTTGGAATTCCATTATTACAGGGTTGGCTCAGGGAGGGAGGCCAAAGGAGTCACTTGAGCTTTTCCATGAAATGCAGCTTTTGGGTGATGATATGGTTAAACCTGATAAGATCACAATAGCTAGTGTCCTTTCAGCTTGTTCTCAACTTGGTGCCATAGACCATGGGAAATGGGTGCATGGTTATCTGAAAAGAAACGGCATAGAGTATGATGTGGTAATTGGAACAGCACTTGTCAATATGTTTGGCAAATGTGGGGATGTGCAGAAAGCGTTTGAAATCTTCAAAGAGATGCCTGAGAAGGATACTTCAGCATGGACAGTGATGATATCGGTGTTTGCTATGCATGGATTAGGTTGGAAGGCTTTTGATTGCTTTTTAGAGATGGAAAGAGCTGGAGTAAAGCCAAACCATGTGACATTTGTTGGATTATTGTCAGCTTGTGCTCATTCTGGTTTGGTAGAACAAGGTCGCTGGTGCTTTGAGGCAATGAAACGTGTTTACTCAATTGAACCACAAGTTTATCACTATGCTTGCATGGTTGATATTCTTAGTCGAGCCAGGCTGTTTGAAGAGTCGGAGATTCTCATAAGAAGCATGCCGATGAAGCCGGATGTTTATGTCTGGGGTGCATTACTCGGAGGTTGTCAGATGCATGGGAATGTAGAATTAGGAGAAAAGGTAGCTCTTCATTTGATAGACTTGGAACCCCATAATCATGCTTTCTATGTTAACTTGTGTGATATATATGCCAAAGCTGGCAGATTTGGTGCTGCCAAAAGAATAAGGAATTTTATGAAAGAAAGAGACATAGAAAAGAAAATCCCAGGTTGTAGCATGATTGAAATCAATGGAGAAGTTCAAGAATTCTCAGCTGGAGGCTCATCTGAACCTCCCATGAAAGAACTAGTATTGATCTTAAATAGATTAAGTAGTGAGATGAAGATATGAACACATTGAATTATGAGCATAAGCATATGCTTACATGGCAAAATCTGCACATTGCTTTGTTAAACAATAGTGCTCAATTGTAGCTCCGTAGCCTGTGATGAAATCTTTCGTTCATTTCAACAAAGTGCTTTGGAACAGTTGCAAGGGACATACAAGGAAAACACTAGTTGCTTTCAGTTTATATTTTTAGATTTAAAACTTCTGAAGACAAATTGACGCGTTACAGACACTAAATTATTCTAAAGAATGTTTGGCATCTCGTGAATGGAATCTTCACCGCATGTTTAATAAACAATGCAGTTTCCCTTGTAAACATCTGGTGATGGAATTGAAATACATGCAACGCAATGCCATTTGTTGGCTGAAAATGACTAACCATAATATGAAAACAATATTGATATTTAACATGAAAAAATAATCTCCAACACAAAATATCTCATAAACCTTCTCCAACTATCAAGTTCTGTGATGTGGAAGATACAGAATACTGGGGCACATGTAAAAAGGCATACATAGTATCTTAAAGGGTATGGAATACGGGGACACGCGTAAAGAAGCATATATTGTAGGACCATAAACATAGTAGGAGTTTTCATTTCAAGTTTGGAGTTTTACTTTACTAATTTACATTATATATTACGTGCATTGCATACTACCGAAGTGAAACATTGAATATGATCAGATAACAACATTTAAGTACCTAGTAAGTTTTCTCCTATATAAATGTATGATGTAATTTAATTTCTCAGTTCAGATTGAGTACAAAATTCTAAAATTTCTAATCAGGACAAAAGACTAAGGTAAAAACCACTACATTCAAAGAATTAAAAGCAAACACCAAATGGCTTAACAGCAGCAGCCCAAAGGCATCTCCAGATGTCTGTTACACAACACAAACAAAGAATTTAAGGTTGATTTGAAATCTTGACTGCCGCTGCGCAGTTGCAGACTTATATTATCTCTTATTCTTTCCTTCATCAATTTTACTCCTTCCTTTAAAACCAAGATCAATATCTTCATTTTCAATTTCAGAGTCATCTATTTCCTCCTCCCAATCAGAATCAAACTCCTCCTCTTCATCTTCCGACAGTGTCCGTCTCCCTAGAATTTCCTTCATCAACTCCTCGTCAGCTTCAATAGGCTTCCCCACTAAATACCTCTGCAGTATAGCTTCAAACACAGAAGGAATCGCCTCAGCATCACCCTCTTGAAGTTTTGCGACACGCCTCTTCAGCTCTTTAACCCAAATACACAAAATAAAATTCTGTTTAGCAAAGACTCAAAAGATCAAAATTTGAAACCAATTATTAAAATCCAAACTGGCTCTTTCAATCGGTTGGCATTTCCATTAAACCTTGTTTCATAACACCAAATGTTACAAACCATGCTATCTCACAAATTATTTTAACACACTTATATTAATAAACTTATGTCGTCCTCAAAACTTACTAAAACTCCCATGAACTTCACATAATAATAAGAAAACATATATAAACATTTACATTGTTAAATAATTAAAATTTGTTAACTTTTATGTAAACTACTTTCCCGTAACCCCTTTAGTTCGATAGTAGGAAGATGGAAGAAAATAAAAATTTGAACCAGAGAAAAGTGAAAGGAGATATTTTTTTCATTTTATTTCTAGAAGTCAATTTGAATGTTTTTTCTTTCTCCTTCAACTTTCTCTACAATCAAATAGAAGAAAATTTACTGTCATCCGTGCTTTCTTTTTGGTCTTCAAACAAAACATAAGCTATATAATCATATTTAATACTGATTTTTTTATTAATTCGTATTATAAATTCACAACACAAATAAATTAACATCTAATAACAAAGAATAAGATTGATGGGCGTGAGTGTTCACAGAAGCATTATATCAAACACGTCCAAGGCACCCAAGTAATTAAGAAGAAAGTGCAAAGATGGGTGTTACCTTCGTTGCTAATGTCTTCAACGAGGGAGTGGGTTTTGTCAGGAGCATTGGAGCGAGAAGAGAAGGAGGTGGGAGCGGTAAGAGAGAATAGTGAAGCAGTGGGAGAAAGACGAAGACGGCGCGCGTGGAAGGACAGGCTTCTGAGAAAGATCGCATTCATGGCTTTGTCAGTGTTCCAAAGAGGTTTCTCCTACGTTGCCAATTCAAGCAAAATCCACCACAACACAACCTTGATGGTAAATGGTACCAAATCCAAGGAAGTTGCTTCTACGTTGAAATTAATAAAATTCAAGAACCATTTAGCAATTTATCAATTTTAATAAAGGTAGGTTTTTTTTCCTAATATTTGAAATATTTGAGAAGTTTATCGGATGTTATTTTTTAATTTCTTGTTTTATCAATTCTATTTTATTTAAATTAAAAGGTGATTATGTGTTAGTGAGTTGGGTATTTAAATTAAAATGAAGACTGGACGCTGAATTGAGGAGAAAATAAATGGAGAGATTAAACCCTTCAATTAAGAGAAAAATCTATTAAGACTTTATTAAATTACTTAAAAAGAATTAATCCTTGAATTAGCTCCAAAACAAATAATATGTAAATTGGTTCGAAGCTTTTTCTTATAATTGCAGTCCTTACCAATATAAAAAAGATTAAAATATTTACTTTCACTGCACCACGTTACTTCTACTATTGTCATTGTCGTGGTTATTATTGCACCTCTGTTTGAGTTTATTTAAAAAAGAAAAAAAAAAAAAAAACCTTCATTTTCTAAACCTATTTAAGATCCCGTAAAAATATATTTTTTCGTGAAAATTAAAATTATTCTCCGCTGTTTCGATCGATACATTTGTATTTTAATATTATTTAA
>Ga0209589_1003013_pt1 | contig 29428 bp, 27 predicted proteins | sample CowpeawhiteBW_FD_187525 | JGI IMG/M metagenome (GOLD analysis project Ga0209589, IMG submission 187525) | Root nodule microbial communities of legume samples collected from California USA - Cow pea white BW (SPAdes) (version 2) | ecosystem: Host-associated > Plants > Roots > Nodule | place: USA...
TATATATATATATATATATATATATATATATATATATATATATATATATATATATATATATATATATATATATATATATATATATTGTACCGCACCTAGCCGGTCCAACCAAATAATAATAATAAACGATCACCATATTTACGCGAAACAAATAAAGTAATCGGCCTAAGCCGACCTAAGCCTAACCGGCCTAAGCCACTGAAAGAGTAACCAGCCTAAGCCTACAGAAGAATAATAGCGGCCTAAGCCGCTAAAAGAGTACCCGGTCTAGACCGGCTACTCTGGAAAACTTAACGAAATCAAAGCACTTTTAAGATTCATCAAGCCCACAATAATCAAACTAAGGGTCTGGGCTAAGGCCTAGGCCCACCTACATGCCAAATAAGGACCCAGCCCATGATGTGGCTAGACATAATTAATAATCTATAAATATGCTTGGACCCCACGGGTAAGCATTCATTACTTCCCTAATCCCCAGATTTGACTTTCTTAGAGATTTCGTTGACTTGAGCTTTAGAGTCCCTTCTGCAGGCAACCCCTCTCGGGTCTAAACCGATCACACCGAGATACCCCTAAGCGACATGTATCAACCGGGAAGAAGCTTAGTGAGGAGATGGCTGACTATGGTAAGGTAATACTTGTGTCTAACATATCTTGTTTGTTCTCTGCATGAACATTTGGCGCCCACTGTAAGGCATGAGATAGTACGTTACCATCCACTTTCTTTGAAAATGGTTTCTACCCGCAGTAGAGAAGGAGTTAACAAGCAAGTTGAAGCAGGCTCCTCAGGACCTGCTAACATCACCCCGGATCTGGCTGCCATCCTAGATGGTCAAGCCAAGATGCAACAGGAGCTGAGTGACTTGAAGAAGCGCAGTGCTGATGAGATAGAAGCACTGCGACAGGGGAATTCTCGCCGAAGGCGAAAGATTGAAGTCGATCCCACTCAAAAGGGAAAGACCAAGGAAACATTTGATGTCGTAGGGTCCCTAACTTTCCAGCCTATTGAAGAGGAGAGCGAGTGCAATCCTACCCCGCACACCTTCACCACCACCCAACAAACTCCCATCCTACTCACTTCCACCCCACCCTCCCAGGAAATACTGCGGCTCCCACCCCCGCTCCCACCCTGCCCACCACACACATCCTGCCCTACAATATGCCCACCACCCTACACACCACTCATCCCGCCCTACAACCCTCACAACCTCCCTACTACCCATATCCCTCGTCACAACTTCACCTCCACTTTTCCCACCCTTGTCCACCATCCCATCCCTCCTCACCCACTCCCATCTCACCAACCCAGGCGCCGTCACCCTTTCACCGACTTCATCGCCAACACCCCCCTCCCCACCCAGTGGGAACCCTTCACGCTGGAGCGTTACACTGGTGAAACCGACCCCGATGAACACCTCAAAGTCTACATCACCCACGTCGCCCTCTACACTTCCCATGATGTCGTTTTTTGCAAAGCCATTCCTACCACCCTCAAAGGCCCTACCCTCGAATGGTTTACCACCCTCCCGCCATACTCCATTGACAGCTTCGACACCCTCTCACACATGTTTACCACTCACTTCGCCGGTAGCCGCCCGCATCAAAATACAACAATATCACTCCTCGACGTCAGACAAGAACAAAAGGAGACGCTCCGGGCATTCATTGATCGATTAAGTAAGGCTGCCCTTCGCACACTACACCTCAACCAAGAAATGATACTTCAGTGCATGGCCCTCACTCTTAAACTCGTCCCTTTCGCCAACAACGTCTACCTGCACCCACCCGCCTTCATGCATGAGTTAAAACTGCGTGCTGCCGATTACGTCGGTATGGAGGAAATGCAAACTCTCCATACAAAATTTTGCAATATTACGCTCCTCTACTGCCTACCCCACTCCACAACCTCCCTGCCCTGATCCCAGACCTCAAGAACCCCGAAAACCCCGCTTCACCAGATACACCCCTCTAAATGTTCCCAGATCCTGCCTCCTTGATGAGGCCTTACAGGCCGACCTCATCCCACCACCACGCAAGACGACCACTTCCCCCAATGCAGACATGACTAAATACTGCCGCTATCACCGAAATCACGACCATACCAGAGAGGAATGTAAAGCACTCCAAGATAAAATTGAAGAACTGGTTTGTGCTGGCCATTTCCGCCGCTTTGTCCGAAAAGATGACGAATCCTCCCGATCTCATCATCCTCCTTAATCTGACCATCGACGCCCTCCTCGCGACCCTCGCCACGATAAACGCGCAAACCAACCCGCAAACCCTGACCGCCAACCAGCTCGCATCGATGTCACCCCCGCTTACCCTCCCCTACACGACATTATCAACACCATCTCTGATGGTTTTGCTAGTGGAGGATCCACCTCCTCTACCAAGATGAGACACCTCTGCCATATCCAATCCATCAACCATATAACCCATTCTCATCACAGACGTCGCATGCCCCCCATAACCTTCACGAACGATGATTTTCAAGGCCTCAATAACCAGCAAGATGACCCTATGGTCATCATCGTTGAAATAGAACACTACGTAGTCAAGAAAGTCCTCGTCGACCAAGGCAACTTCGTCGACATCCTCTATTGGGCTACGTACCAGAAACTTCAACTCCCAGACACCGCCATGGTCCCATATGATGAACCAATTTATGGCTTTTCTGGGGAAAAATTTTCCACCCGCGGCTACATTGACCTCCATATCGTCTTCCGCGATGGCGCCCAAACAAAGACAATTCCTATCCGCTTCCTCATCATCGATGCACCTACATCTTATAATGTCCTCCTCAGCCGCCCTTCACTCAACACCCTTGGCGTTGTTGTTTCCACACCTCATCTGGCCATGAAGTTCCCCTCCCCATCTGGCGACATCCTTAACATTTATGGGGACCAACGCCTTGCACGCGAATGCTACATGGCCAACCTACGCCCACAACTTCCCATCCTGCAAACCAATCATATTGAGCGACCACCCAGCTCTGAGATCGCTTTGTCTAGTGACGATCTAGACCCCAGAGTGGGTCGGGATGTCCGCCTTGAACCTGTTGAAGAAACCGCCCCCTGGAGCTCCCTAATGGCTGCACCATCAAACTCGGTACTATGCTAGAATCTGAACAACGTGACATCATAACACCCACCCTTGTCGGCAACACGGATCTCTTTGCTTGGTCAGCTGCTGACTTACCTGGAGTTAACCCTCAAGTGGCATCCCACAAGTTATCCATTTACAAGGAGGCCCGGTATGTCTCCTAGAAAAAACGCAAACTTGGTGAGGAAAGACGCCTAGCGGCCAAGGCCAAGGTCGATAAGTTGCTAAGCGCGGGGTTTATTGAAGAAGCCCATTATACCACTTGGCTCTCTAACATGGTCTTGGTCAAGAAAGCCAACGGTAAGTGGCAGATGTGTGTTGATTACACGGATCTTAACAACCAAGCCGAGTACGAAGCCATCCTTGCCGGCTTATCCCTGGCCCGCGAGGTTGGTGTCAAGTCACTAACATGTAAAACTGATTCCAAGCTTACTGTCGGTCATTTAAATGATGAGTTCCAGATCAAAGACCCTACCCTCCTATAATACTACCATCTGGTCTGGAAAGTCGTCCAGTCCGCCTTCGAGCAAGTCCGCATCCAACACATTCAATACAATATGTTTATTGTACTCTTGCCTAACTCATTCAATACAATATGAACCTATGATTTTTCGCTTTTGAAGCATTCTCTTCACCATTCTAATTTCCATTCCCAAGACCCATTGTTGCAAAAATTCACTTCCCCTATTGTTGAATCCATGGAAAGGGAATTTGCATCTAGTTTGGGATACTTTTCTGGAATAGAGACCTCATTGTTAGAACCTAATAATTTTATGAGTTTTAGTCGTGGGATTAAGTTTTAGGTTAATTGATATCCTGGTATTTTGGATTTTTGTTCAAGTTTGGAAAACAGAAGTTAAAGTTTATTGGACCACTTGGAGATTAAGAACTCAGATATCAAGGAAATATATTTCTATTTTACAAATGATTGTTTGGGGTTTTCAAATTCTTGATGTAGTAGTTTATGTTGTACGATTTAGTTTATTTTGTTATATAGTTTTCACTATTTTGTGCTCCAAATATTGTATTTGTAGTTTTCGTGGTTTGTATTTTGGGCATTGTGTTAGTTCCTTAGATGCTTATGTACTTATTGTGTGGTTTACATTGTTTACGTGTTTCTTATTATTTGTATTTATTTTGTAGCTTGCTGGTATTATGCTTTGCACAAAGATTCTAGAGTGATCTACGGGAATATTGATGACAAGAGATGCAAAGGCAATCATGTTGTTATTGGTTGACTTAGCCCCAAATTACTTATATGCATTATTTGATCAATGTAAGTTAATATTTTTCTGTATTAAAATAGACTTATTATGATTTTATTAACTATTAAGTTCAATGAATAAAGTTCTTTTTGTTTATGTAAGTGATGCAAAACTATAAAACTGTGGCTTTTGACAAAGCTTTGAAGCATAACTATGGTAAGTCTCCTGGTATCGGGGATTTTTGGTTTGGTGCCCTTCATTGACATTCTGGTGCAATGGTGACTGATTAAGAAGTTTGAAAATGCATCTATATCTTTTGGCATGTGCCTTGATGGCAGCCTTTATATCTGGGCTATGTTAGATTGAGATGTTGTTGTAATGGTGAGGTGTTTTGTTATCGATGAATGTTGGTTGATTGTTAGAGACATTTAGTTTAGAATTGTTTCCTTCCACACCCATTAGTATCCTTAATCAACTTATTTATTTCTTATCCTTTGGCAGAGTTAGATCTGAAACATGTTTGCAAGTTTTAAGTTATCATATATTTCTTTATGGCTACGATTCCTAATTTATTTGTGCTTTATTGTTGGTAGTTCATCAATATTTACTATAGTATGCCTCTTCATGTAGTTTTTGATTATGAACCACATTCAATTTTGTCGATTAGAGTTTTTGCATTAACTGAAAACACATGTTTTACATTTTCATTTTTTTTATAACTAAAAGTGTTTATTGTTTTAGATATAATGTTGTAGATGTCAAGTAGGCAAATTGTCAAATTGTTCTTTGTGATGCCTATCATATTTCATCTATTCTATTTGGCATCAACCAATAACTGACTTCATTTGTTGTTCTTATTTTTGTTCACACAAAGGTAGTATGAAAAGTTCAAAGTGAGGGTTAATGGATTGGTATAAAGGTTTGCAAGATATATAGTGTATGCTTTTTATTTTATCAATCTTGGAATATATAAAACTTTGACATTAATAGTTTCTCTGTGAAAAAATAAATAAACAATTATAATATACATGTGATTGTACCTAAATAAGGTGTTATTTTTTTAAGTATATTTATTGACCTTTAACAGTTAACATATAATTGATTGTTTGAGCATGTTGTTTTTCAGGCTATAAAGGATCAAGACAAGAAGTACGTTGGGGACCAATTTTATTTCATCTTTTTTTTACCATCATCATCGTGATCTTCTATAATTCCAGTTTGAGGATTACTACTGTACAAATATTTGTTAATAATTAATGAAATACTAAGAGAATCTCACAACATATTATATGTTTTACTTCATCCATTAAAGCAATAAATACCTTATTGTAACAGATATTTATAGACACATTCTCTACACGAGAAATAAACATAAAGTGTGTTTATATCTTAAAAAAGTGACATTAAAGCACCGCTAAACAATACAACACATTTTATTTACGATAATCCTTAAGACTTATATAATAACTTGCGTATTATTTATAAAAATATATATACTTTAATATATATATATATATATATATATATATATACTTTAATATATTATTTACAAAAATTCTTAATATATATATATATATATATATACTTTAATATATTATTTATAAAAATTCATACAAATATTCTGCGTATAAATTATTATGAATAATCACTAATGCAGAATTCCCATTTTACCTCACCTTATATGCCTCGGTTGGCCAGAAACCGAAGCATAGAATGGTGCCGTGACATTTTCACAATTAGAGCCAAGTTTTAGGCCTCGGTTCTCCAAATACCCAAAGCCAAAGAGGGGTATAGGCTCCGGTTCGCTCAAAACCGGTGCCAAAGAGGGGTATAGGCCTCGGTCCAGTAGGACCCGAAGCCAAAAAGTGGCTGGAAGTCAGGGATATAGGCCTCGGTCCAAGGAGACCCGGTGCTAAAAGGGGGTCAATGGCTTTAGTTCCTCTAACAACCGAAGCCATAGGGTTTATTTAGGGTTCAAAATTCGCGAACCCTTCTTCCTCCTCGCGCCAATGCCTCTCTAATTCCACTCTCTCTCTCTCCGCGAGCACGAGCCCTTCCTTCACTTTCCCTTTCTTCCTCCTTCACCGTCCGCATCCCGCGCCGCCGCACGAATCGCTTTTTCCCTCTGTGCTCCACAATAGGAGCTTCTATCCGCGGATCCTTCGGAGGACACAGTGGTGGGCATGGTGGTGGTCACGGACAAGGAACACAATAGTGGGGGAAAGAACGAGGCTTTAATGGTGGTGGTGGAGGTAGGGAGGGCGTTGGACAGCATGCCGACAGATTTGCCGGTGGGATACGTGCAGATTCCTTTGGGGGTGGCGAGGCCGTTGCTGCTGGACGGGTTCGAGTACACGGTGCCGATGGCCACCACGGAGGGGTGCCTTGTTGCCAGCACCAATCGAGGATGCAAAGCCATATATGCATCTGGTGGGGCCAGCAATGTAGTTTTTAGGGATTGCATGTTAAGGGCACCTGTTGTGAGGTTCTCCACTGCTAAGAGGGCTGCACAGTTGAAGTTCTTCTTGGAGGATCCTCTCAATTTTTTTTGATACCCTTGCCGTTGTTTTCAACAGGTTTGTTTTAGTACTCTAGAGGGAGTTTGGGTTCGTGATCATGATTTGAGAATTTATCATTCACTAGTTGGTGTCCACCTTAATTGCATGTTTGGATTCATCGGATCATCGAAAAGTTCAGTGGTGGCTGTGATAACTTTGCAGCAGCCATGAGTGAGCAAAAGGGTGAGGTTCAGTCTGCCATGGTGGCCTGCGAAAATTTGAATTAAAAAAAAAATATTTATCACCTATGGCCTCGATCCTAACTGACTCGAGGCATAAAATTGGGTCTATGGCTTCGGGTGATAACCGAGGCCAAAAAGGTGTACCTTTTGGCCTCGCCCCAATATGCCTCCGTTCCAGACCCGAGGCAAAATGTGGAAAATAACCGGGGTAGAAAGCCCTTACTGCACTGGTGAATGAGTGATATAATATTCTAATAATATTACAAAATATTATAACCTATAATATATATAATATTCTAATACAATTTTATTGTTTTCTATCATTCCATGTAACAATGATATTATAACCTACAATATATATAATATCCTAACACAATTTTATTATTTTCAGTCATTCCATATAACAATGATAAAAATTAGAGCAACAAAATGCACATTGTTTACCAAATCATTAACATTAAATATAAAAAAGAATATTATTATATTAATTACATACAATAGATTGTTTATATAGAAGAAAACACTACACTACAAAAAAAAATTACTTTTTAGTAAAGGTTATGTTGAGGAGGTTGTACAAACCTCCATAAATTAAAATGATTTAGGATGATTTTGAGAATTGTCTAAAATGACAATAATGATGGAAGTTTTAATTATTTTTTAAAGAGGTTAATAACCTCCGCAAATTAAAATACATTTTTCAACTTTTCGTATTTTCTTTCCTCTCATTTTATCTTGGTCTTTCTTCGTTGCCTTTTCGTTCTTCCTTGTTCGTTCTTCCTTCCTCCCATTTTTTCAGTTGCTTATGGAGTTTCGTTTGTGGTGAGTTCTCTCGCGTCTGTTCTTCATCTCTCTAGCTCCTTATTCGACATTTCTCAAATTTGTTTTCTTTTTTGAATCGGATGACTTTCTATGATGATCGGGTGTAGCTTGCAAAACCACTGTGTGTAGGTCACTGTTGATTGGAGAAGACGAAGTAGGTACGGTCTTTTTTTATTCTAGGTTTTCGAATGGATTGTGATTCCGGGTTTTTGAATGGTTTTCAATTCTAGGTTTTCGCTTTTACAGTTTTCTTGGTCATGAATTTACTTCGTTGAGTGTTATCTGACGGTAAAAAATCATTGGTTGTGAGGGGCGCGTAGTGGTACCAAAGCTCGAGGCGGTTGGAAAGGATTTCGATGCGACCGGTGATGTCATGGTAGCCATATTGTGATGGAAGGGGTTTCGGCAGAAGGCATAAGGGTTGGTAGACTTGCTACTGCGGTGGAAGCGACGAGTGATGCTTCTTGAAGGAAGAAGGGATGCTTAATTGTTAGTTTTTTTGAATTTTTTTTTCCGTTCTTTGGTTTTGTCAGCTATTGTATATGGTTTTTCTAATGGATTTGAGAAATCATTTGTGAAATGATTATTGTTTTCTCGAACATATTAATGGTTTGAGTAATCGATAATCCTACAAGAATAATGAAAGTCAAATTTTAATTTCTATGGGGCCTTCCAAGGGTTTTTCTTAGGGTATTACTTTGCTTGATCCTTATTTGATTGTATTATTTATTCTTGCAGTTCAAGATGAAACATCAGTTGAATTATGGTGAGGATGATTGTCCTATTACCACCCCTGATGAAGCAACCATTGCATAGGAAATCTATTGACACATTAGGCCAGAGAACTTCTCAGGAGGTGTCACAAGGTTGGTTTACTTCTTTTTTTCAATGTTCTTGTTTTTTTTTTCTAAGTGCTAATTTGATGTGTGGTGAATTTTCTTTGTGAACTGAAGGTGGTTATGATATGGAAGAGAAAGCTGCAAGAGCATATGATCTTAAAACCCTTAAGTATTTATTGGGGACCTTCAACACATAAACTTTTCAATATGTTACAAAAAATGGCATTTCTGGCTCATAATCTTGTACTCCTAGGAGTCTCATTTTCTTTTATATTTGACAGCTAGAAAATAACCAAACTAAACTTGAGGAAATGAAGATTATGAGCAGGCATGAGTATGTGGCCCACTTCAAAAGGTGCACACATTATTATCAATATTATTATGATAAATTGACAATGACTAATCTTTATCTTAAATCATTAATAAAATTAATTTTGGTTAAATTTTTGTGTATTTTATAAATTTAGATATTTTACTTATTTCTTTTTAGAAAAACAGATTCCATTAAATTAGGAAAATATAAATGCAATGGGTGATTAAATATAGGAGGTTTCAAACCTCTACAAAATAATATCACCAATAGAAGAGATTAAAACCCTCCATTAAAAAACCTTCACAGTATAACTAGGATACCAGGGGTTAACAAAAATCTCCGCAAATAAGTTGTGGCAACTCTAACTGTGGAGGTTTAGAAAACCCCTGCAAATTAATTTGTAGAGGGTAAAAACCTCCGCAAATTAAAATAAAATCCTCCACTAATTATCAATTTTTTTGTAGTGCTAACATAATAAAATCCTACAATTTCTTTATAATAGTTACGTATATCATATATTCATTAATATATATATATGTATATATATATATTAAGTATGATAAATGAACATTATTTTTTACGTGGACATGTCAAAATTAAATAGACTTAATCTGTTGGGTAAATTACATGGGTTGCAATTATTCACTATAACTTATTTAGTTTTGTAGCTTATTCCTTTTTTTTCATAATATAATGAAGAGCTATAAAAAAATGGTAATGTCAGATAAGACATGTATTTATTAATTGAAAAGACATTCATTACCAGCAATAAGGCAAAACAATTTCTTGAAAATACTGCTATATGCATCCGTCAAATAAACCACACCAATTATCAACTTTGTATAAGTTGAAAAGCATTTCCTAACTCAAAAGTAGAGACTGATACCTACCACTAGGACTTTCTAAAATAGAAATATAAAATTAAACTTAGAAACCCATAATTCTAGCTACTCGAAAGAATATATGATAGTAGTTTTTTACTCAATTTATTCATGACAAGTAATAAACATCTAATATGATGTTACTTTTGACATTATTAGTACTAATATAATAATATTTACATGTATACAAATATCATGAGATTAGACATGTCTATATTAATTGAAAAGACATACATTTATTACCCAAAATAAAGTTTCCCACTCAAAAATAATCTACAAGAATTGACGCTCAAAATCAACATTTGTATTAAGGAAAACGTTTAACAAAATTATTACTGGTGGCGCTCATCTGCAATCTTTTCAAGGAGCCAATAACACTACTTACATAATAAGCTTTTATTGTCACCAAGAACACCTTTAGCTACTGATCAGAGCTTCTGAAGAAATAATGTCAAACCCAATATCATGGGTTGAAGAAGAACTATAAACATTATTTCTTACACATTGTTCACTATTATTGGTGACAAATTGTATTAGTACTTTGTTTCTTGTTATTTTTAAAATTTAAATAACTATTACATTGGTTCCATGCAATCTTTATCATGTGCTAATGCTAAACTATATTGTTTTATGTAGTGAGATGGAGGACGAAAATAGAAATTACAGTACAAGTTTGTCAAATGCAAGAATGAAGAGGAAATTGATACTCCAAGGGAAGAGGATTAAGGCAAGATGTGTACAACACAATCACCCTCCAAAGAGAACCAGAAATTGTACACCCCTATCTGATGTAACATCGTTAGTCTTCAATCAACAGCTTCATGAAATGGAAATACCAATGCATTGTCGAAGACAACAACTAATGGAATCATTAAAAAATTTAGTACATGCAACAACTAATGAAAAGAATAAGAAAATCAAATAGAGAAAATCTACTTCAAAAGTTTGTAGCAACTGTTAATATTTTGACAGAAAGTAGTGGACCACACCATATTCATGGTAGTTCAGGCATCAATTCATTTGGAAGATATTGATGAAAATGGACATGAAAAAGACAATGTACCAGACAATGTACACGTTAATTTAACTAATATATATTTTCATATCAATGATGCAATAAGTAATCATTGTTATTGATATATTTTTCATATCATAAGATGATATGTCATTCATCAATAGTTATTGAACAATTAATCATCACGAAGATGCTTTCGTAAAAATCTTCGAAATAGGTGTATTAATTAACCATGAAGCAATGGACCTCAATTCTAGATTAAACTTACTAACTACATTTACTAAACTACAATCATATATCATACGTTCAACTGAAAACTATGTTTATTTCCATAGAATATGAAGATATAGGGGATTCAATATATATATGTCCACATTGGAAAGCATCTATGTGGTAACAGGAACGGATCAATAAATATCAGAACAATATCAATACCAACTTTAACATGTGTTGTGGTAATGGAAAAGTTCAATTGCCAATATTGAAAGAACTACCTCAAGAGCTCACAAATAGAAAAAAGGTCTTTTACGTTTGACGCTTTTGGCTTTTCTTGTCTGATACAGGTCAAACGTAGTAACGCTAGTCGTAAATTTATGTCTGATTGTGCAATAACAAACATAAATTTACGTCTGACCCAAGAGAATATACGTAAAGTTACCACCGTACGTCAACTATCACCGTTGCAATTCCTCCGCTGTGCAGTTCCTCCGTCGTGCATTTCCCGTTGTTGCTGTTGCACTTCAACCAAACAGCCACCACCGCACCTTGATCGTCACCGCTGCAGTTCCTCCACTGTGCAGTTCTGCCGTGCAGTTCCTCCGTCATGTAATTCCCGTTGTCGTTGCCTCCACCAAACTTTGCGAAAAATTAGGGGTTTCAAGAATGGGGTGCACCAAAACGGAATCAAGAGAGGAATCAAAAGAGAAACTAACCTTTCAACAATTAATCTCCACTGGTGCAGTTCGAAAAGCGTTCTCGTCTCGCGTAGTCGCGACGCTGTGGAAAAGAAGATTAGGGATTTAAGTTTCAATTTTTACTTCTGACGCACTGTAGTCAAAGGTAAATTTACGTCTAACTGACACTAATTAGACGTAAATGTACATCTGAATAGTTCTGTCAGACGTAATTTAGTCAGACTCAGACGTAAATTTACGTCTGATCATCTCTATCAAACGTAAATTTATGTTTGACGGGACTAGTCAGATAGTGAAACGTAAATTTATGTTTGACTACAGCGCGTCAGACGTAAAAATTGATAATTTAATTACAAGTTTGCCACCAATCATTTTTTATGTCTGATTCTAGTTGGTCAAACGTAAAATCATAGACGTAAATTGTCTATTTTGTGTTAGTGGCTACAACAACTTCTATTTAAATTTGATTCCATGGAAAGCAAAAATTATCAAATACATATTAGAACATACAACATGATGTTTGCATTCACATCTCTTGGAGCAAAAGTAGAAAACAAATTCAACAATGGACGTGGACCACCTAATTTGAGAATCCAAGGCCAAACATGTCATAGGATTGATAATCTCCTATCACCAACTGACCAACTTCCAAAGTTTTCCCAACTCTACATCTACGATACTAGCAATGAAATACACAACAAAATTCAATCTTTAAGATAAGATATTGATATTGATATATTATATATTATTGTGCAATTTTTTTACATTGTTTATTAGAATTATTGTATCAAAATCCTAACCAAAAAGTTAAACTCATTTAAATATGGAAGAATTATTTATTTTACATACAATCCCATTACAGGAACCACAATCATATTGATATTGAAGCTGACAAACATGCTAGATAAGTACAATGTTCATGCAAAATCATTCAGAATGGTAAGAGATAGGTATAGAGAGCAACCATTTCATGATCGAAAACTAAGGCTTATAGAAGATAGGACAAAAGATGGACGAGTATACAATATTCCAACAGTGTCAGAAGTTGCTACATTAATAGTAGGGGATGTTGATACTGCTTCTCCTAGAGATATTATAATGGAGAGCAGAACAGGAAAGCTACAAAGGATAAACGAGTTGCACACAAGTTATTTGGGTTATCAATATCCTCTTTTGTTTCCATATGGTGAAGATGGTTATACACATGACATCAATCATCGTGATTCATTGCTTTTTAAAGGCAAGAAACGAAACCAGTTAACCATCAAGGAATGGTTTTCTTTTAGAATTCAGACAAGGGACTATGAGGCAGTTACTCTTTTGAGATCTAGGAGACTCATAAAAAACATACAATCCAAGCTTATAGTTGATAAGTACATAAACATTTTTGAATCAAGTAACTCAAGCCAGAATGAAGGTTCACAAATAGGAAAACGATTTGTGCTACCATCAACCTTTGTTGGTGGGAGAAGATTTATGGACCAACTATATTTTGACGGAATGGCCATTTGTAGTCATGTTGGATTCCCAGATCTTTTCCTCACATATTGAACTCTATGAAGTTAACACCAACAGACCGACCAAATATAATTGCAAGAGTTTTTAGAATTAAATTTGATTAACTTCTAACAGATTTGACGAAGAAGCATGTACTCGGTAAAGTGATTGCATTTAAGTATTACATTATAAGTCTACAAATTCAATCCATTAAACTCATTTCTTATTCTAATTGTTAAATTTCTTTCATTGTAGACATGTATAGTATTGATTGAATTCCAAAAACGTGGTCTACCACATGCTCATTTGTTGATATTTATGCATCCTTCTAGCAAATCCCAACACTAGTGGATATTGATAAGGTAATTTCAGCAGAAATCTCATGTGCCCAAAAGGATCCACAATTGTATCATTGTGTCACAAAACATATGATTCATGGTCCTTGTGGGATAGCTAACAACTCATATGTAACATCCCAACCGGATATTACAAATTTTTAATAATATTATAAAATGTACCACACCTAGCTAAACTCGACCAAATAAGTAAACAATGTGCACATCAAGGCAGCCAAGTATCCGGCCTAGGCTGACTTAGCCTAACTTATACCAGTCTTGACCTAAACTAAACATCTAAAGGGACAACCTACACCAGCATAAGTCATCAAGAAAAATAGCCGGCCTAGACCGACTACTCCATCATATCCACTAAGTTTAGAACCTAGGCCGACCACTCTAATGAACTCAACATAATGGAAGCGTCCGCGTCCAATAAACCTTAAGGGCCTGGGTTAGGGCCCTGGCCCACTCACAAGCCCCACCTAGAGCCCAAGTCAAGGCCCAGCCCATGGAATGGTCAAACGTCATTAATGCTCTATAAATACATGTGGACCCCATCATTTAAAGGTACACATTCATTAATCATTAATTTGACTCTCTGGGAACTTTGACTTACTTAAGCTTCGGAGATTCTTCTACAGGTAACCCCTCCTGGGTTCAAGCTGACATGTGTCGATCAAAGAGAGAGACCAACTGAAGAGATAGCGGACTGCTTGGTAAGGTGAAACTTATGCCTAACTTATCTTATTTGTTCTGCAGGAACATAAAAGAAATATAAATAACCTCATTTATTAAAACATCATTTCCAAAAAAAAACATGGGAAATTTAAACTTAAAACCAGTTAAAGTATCTCAAATACATCATAAACTCATTATTAAAACAATTCCATGTTCATAATAAAAAAACTCTATAAGATTCTCCCAGCTAGCCCACGCTCCGAGCCTAAGCTTCACCAGCTCCACCAGCAATATCCTCTGCTCACATGTACCACATACACGATCATCGCCAAACACAAGCAGATAGGGTGAGCTAACATAAATAAACACATATATATCAATCATATACATATAACAAAACACATCAAAAGCATTCCGTCCTTTCATCCTACATGGCCACAACCATGTTTGATATCAATTCACATCAAAGGAACCTCATCCTTTCCTTCTACATGGCCACAACTATGTTAACCATGTTCTACATCTTCTAGTGACTACCTCAAGATGTCTTGTTGTCACACCTATCGGCCACAACCGATAGAGCACATGTGGGAAACCATGCTACGAATCACATATCGTAACGCCAGGTAGAGTTCCCAAATACGAACAGAGTCCGTAACGTCCCAAGAGTACCAAACTCGTCAGCTAATTACTAAGGAGGGCAATCTATCTGGACCCATCCGTACTGGCCACAACCAGCACACTCACATCGGCAACATTTGCCAACCTGAGCCACAACTCAAGAGTTCCTCGTGCTCATCCGCTATCCCGAGTCACAACTTAAGGGACGTCATTTCGAGCCACAACTTAGAGCATGCCACATGCTTAAGCCCTATCCCGAGCCACAACTCAAGGGATACATTCCGAGCCATAACTCAAGGGATATGTTCCGAGCCACAACTCAAGGAACACCAGCAAGCTCACCTATGAGATATCTTAGAAGCCTTATAGACCACACATCACAAGTAAACACCAACCAATCCAATCTAGTATAATCGATTGCCTTGAAACCAACAATTTTCTCCATCCATAGCTTAATCCTGAAGCCTTCGCCTAAGCACCCAAACCTACCTCGCTTAAGCTAGGTTATCTCACTTGAGTGAGCACCTCGCACAAACAAACATCGAACTCTCGCTTGGGTGAGTCTTACTCGCCTGGGCGAGACCACTTTCCGCCTGTAACAAAAATTCTCGCCTAGGCGGCGAGTTAAACAACCCATCAAACCCTCCTCGAACTCTCACTTAGGCGAGGTACTCTCGCCTAAGCGAGACACTCTTTCGTAAAAAACATGGCTTCGCGCTTGGGCGAGATCCCAAGCAAACACACCCAACACTCACGAGTTCTCACTTAGGCGAGACACACTCGCCTAAGCGAGATGACCTATCACCCAAGACCAAATTCCTTCGCCTAAGCGAGACGCTCGAGCAGAGATAGGGTTCGAATCTCTACTAATCTCGCCTAGGCGATCCTGGCTCGCTTGAGCGAGAATTACAGACTCTTACACTATTTTACGCACACAAACTCCAGCAAACGTGCCTAAAACACATTCCAATTCATACCAATCATTAGAAATAATGCAGCAAACACATATGCATACCGCAAATGGTCCCCAAATATCCAAGTTACAAAATCATAGCATATACAATGCATAAGTCCATTATATTCATACATTTGGGTAAGAATTTCAGTAAAACAATACTAAAACACCCAAACCCCAAATTCACCTCATGTGTAGTACGAAATTAATGGCATAGCATCATCAAAATCGTGCAATATTCTCAAAACATACAATTTACAGGTTCAGCTCCCCTAACCTTGAATTTCCTTGCTTAACTTTTGAAATTGGGAGGTTCCTTTGATCACCAATGGCTTGCCTTATCACCACTTCAATTACCCCTTTCTAATTCACTCATAACTCTCTATTTTACCTTGGATTCGTGCACCTCCCAGAGCTCTCTGAAAATAGCCTCTCAAAACCCTTCTTCTCTCTCAAACTTTGCCTTTTAAAGGGCCTTAATGCTAGGTTAATGCAAAAAAAAAAACGAAACTGCTATTCCAGGCCATTATTAGTTGTTTTTGAACCCCTCTTGGCTGCTCTATATAGGACTTGAACTCAAGTCCTCTCACACAAACAAGTACTCTCAACCACTTGACCTAGTACTTCTCCACGTCATATCAATCAATATTTAATGCCATAAAAGCTTCCACTACCCACATTTATTAATTAATTATTTATTTAATTAATTAATTTTCATGGAGCTTACACTCCCCCCACCTTGAAAGTTTTCGTCCTAAAAAATAAGACTTACCAGGAAACAGGTGAGGATAAGACTTCCTCATGAGATCCTCCATCTCCCAAGTCATCTCCCGGCTTGTCTCGTCCTAGAGGACCTTCACAGTCTGAATCTCCTTCCCTCTGAGTTGCTTGACTTGAGAATCCAGGATTCTCACCATTCCTACTCCAATGGTCAGATCTTCACACACATAAATTCTCATACGCCACCAGTCCGATCCTCCTTAAGATCTGATATGGCCCGATGAATCTAGGGGTCAGCTTCCTCGACTTGAGAGCTCTCCCAATACTTGCCGTTACGGTAACCCTGAGAAATACATGGTCACCAGCCTCAGACTCAAGTGGCCTCTTCCTCTTATCTGTATAAGATTTCTGCTGACTCTGAGTTGTACACTGACTCTCTATCGTGCTGCCAACACAAAGGTGTCATGCATCTCCTACCATACAAAGCCTCGTATGGCGCCATTCCAATACTGGAATGATAGCTATTATTATAAGTGAATTCCACCAATGGCAGCATATCGCTCCAAGTACCCAAATGGTCCAAAATACATGTCCTCAGCAAATCCTCCAACGACTTTATAGTTCTCTCAGACTGACCATCTGTCTAAGGATGATAAGCTGAGCTCATCCTCAACTAAGTGCCCGATGCTTTCTGCAACAATTGTCAAAACCTCGATGTGAATCTCGGATCTCTGTTTGATATTATACTAGCAGGCACTCCATGTAGTCTAACCACTTCTCTGACAAACAACTCTGCCAATTTGTCCAACAACATCTTATAATTAATTGGCAGAAAGTGAGCACACTTAGTTAATCTGTCTACTATTACCCATATCGAGTCGTGTGCGTGAGAAAGTCCATGGAAATGTTGTCCCATTTCCACTGAGGAATGTCAAGAGGCTCCAACATGCAACCCGACCTCTGATGTTCAATCTTCACCTTCTGGTATACCAAGCAAGAAGCAACATAAGTGTTAAACCGGGATATCGTTTTCCAAGAGACTCGTGTACACTAAATAATTGCGTAATTAGTGACTAATTTAAACTAATGAATAAATCCATAATTTGGGTTTTGTATGTAAGAAAGTAAATATTTCATAAACAAGTAAAATTGAACTTTGAAAGCTAAAGGTACTTAGTGAATGGAAAAGATTAGAAATGATATGAATTGATATTGTCGGGGTTAGAATTCACCAATTATGCTCTCGTGCAACTACAACTTGACATCCTCTTCATTAATATGCTAATGCCAACCCACAAATTTACTCAAACCCTAATTCCTTAATGGATTGAGCTTAAATTTCCTTATTAAAAGTCAATTCCTTGAACTCTTAATAAGCAAATTTGCTTTATGCACTAGGGTTTAAGACAACCAATGGGTCAAGCCCCATTCCTAGGTACAAGCTCCAATGAGTTTTCTTATTTCAAATCAAGGTTTCAAAAGATATTTCCACACCCAATGAACCAAAAATCATGCAATGGATGGCTAAATCAATGTAAGCATTAAGTGAAGAAACAAGAGGACTAGCAATTAATGAAAGAGTCATATATATAATAAAAACATTTGCATTTACAAAAGAGTTTCGTGGCTACATCTAACCCTAACAAAAATGGGTTTAGCTCTCCATTGTCATAGAGAGCTCAAGCTTGCAAATGGAAGAAATGGAAGAGAAAGAGATATAAAGAGGAAGATGGAGTTGTTCCCATATGCCCTAACACTCCTCCAAGCTCTCCAAAATGTGTTCTTCGTGCCTCCAAACTGCCAAAGATCGTTTCCCCTCAAGAATCCAGAAGAAATAGGTTAAATTTTGCCACATCAGCATAGGTGTCGTTCAGTGTCGTCCCCGCACCGCTCAACGTCCAAAAATGCGAGCCAATTAGCATTCAGCGCTAGATTCTGGCGCTCATCGCCAAAAAATGTGAGAAGAATGGCGTTGAGCCTTGAATTCTGGCATTGAGCGTTGGAAAATGCGAGCGGAATGAGGCTCAGCCTTGATTTCTAAAGCTCAGTCTTGAATTCTGCTATATTCATATCTTCAATTTTGACTTTTTTCATCTTTCTTCTCTGGTTGACAACTTCTTTGACTTGAGATAAAAGCTTCCTATCATTAAATTGGACACAAAAATGGGGATTAGTGGTATAATTAGATCTATGTAACCATATTGTATTTATTCACAAAAGCAAAGTAAAAGTGAGGATTAAGAGGGTTAAAAGCTCAAGATGAGTTGATTTTATTAGCAAAAAATAGCCAAGATAATGGTAAAAATCTACATTATCAATAATCTGCCACATCTGTTTTCATACCCGTCCACCGAAATGTCGCTTTCAAATCTTTATACATCTTAATAATACTTGGATGTATGTTAATACGACTCTTATGCCCTTCCTCTAAGAGCATCTTCCTCAATACCCGACTCCTGGGTATACACACCCTCTCTCTAAAACACAGGATGTCGTTTTTACCCATCCTGAAATCTTTTCTCTTTTTTCAGTGCCTAATTCCCCAACTATCTGTTGCAGCTCCTGATCCTTACCTTGTTCCACTCGAACCTCATCTAGGAACTCGTTAGTGATTCATAACATGTTGCACTGTATATGATTAGTGTCTGTACGTAAACCAAGTTCATGTCCCGTAGTTTCTCAATAAGCTCCAGCTCTTTTGTTACCATGGCAGACATATGCACTCTTTTCCTGCTCAAAGCGTCTACAACGACATTGGCTTTACCAGGATGGTACAAAAGCTCAAAGTCATAGTCCTTCAAATACTTCATCCACCTACGCTGCCTCATGTTCAGTTCCTTCTGATCAAACAAGTATTTCAGGCTCTTGTGATCACTGAACTCCTGAAACTGAGACCCATATAAGTAACGCCTCCTAGTCTTGAGGGCAAAAACTACTACAGCCAACTCCAGGTCATGCATCGGATAATTCTTCTCATGTATCTTCAATTGTCTTGACACATAAGCCACTGATTGTTTGTCTTGCATCAGCACACAACCCAGCCCCTGATACGAAGCATCACAATACACCTCAAACATCTTGGTCGTGTCAGGAATAACAAGTACTGGTGCGGTTGTCAACCTCCTCTTCATATCTTCAAAACAGGCTTCACACTCGTCTGTCCAAGAGAAAGGCTGGTCCTTCTTAATGAGATGTGTCAATGGACTCACTATCTTTGAGAATCCCTCCACAAACCTTCTATAATAACCCGCAAGACCCAAGAAGCTTCACACCTCTATAACTGTCTATGGTCTCTCCCACTTCACCACAATTTCAATCTTAGCCAGATCCACTGCTATTCCTTGAGCGGAGATTGCATGGCCCAAGAATTGTACCTCATTCATCCAAAACTCACACTTCGACAACTTCCCACACAACCTATGCTCTCTAAGAACCTCCAATACCACTCTTAAATGTTCTACGTGTTCTTCCCAACTCTTAGAGTATATTAGTATGTCGTCAATGAATACAACGATAAACTGATCCAGATACGGCCGAAAGATTCTATTCATGTAATCCATGAAAATTGTAGGAGTGTTCGCTACCCTAAATGACATCACCACATATTTGTAGTGTCCATATCGTGACCAGAAAGCTGTCTTCTGCATATCCTCTGGCTTGACTAGGATCTGATGATATCCAGACCTCAAGTCAATATCAGAGAACACTGTTGCTCGTCCTTAGTTGATCCAACAGGTCATCAATCCTCGGTAATAGGTAGTTATTCTTTATGGTCAGCTTATTCAACTAACGATAGTCAACACACAACCCTAAAATGTCGTTCTTCTTCTTTACCAAGAGTACAAGTGCTCCATAAGGTGATGCACTAGGTCGGATGAACTTCTTCTCAAACAGGTCTTCTGTCTGCTTCTTCAACTCAGCCAACTCTGTTGGCGCCATCCGATACAATGCCATGGACATTGGGCCAGCTCAAGGGATGAGATCAATAGTGAAATCCACATCCCTGCTAGGTGGTAATTCTAGTATTTTGTCTCGAAAGACATCCGCATACTCATCAACCACTACTGTGTTTCTAATTTGTTCTGATGTACTCTTCTTTTCTTATATAGCAACAATCATGAAACAAGTAGCCCCAGCTTTTGCCTCATTCATCGCCCTCTAAGCTGAGATCAACTCCAAACCTATTGTCTCTGGGAATACCACGCTGCGTCGTCCGCAATCAATAACAATATGGTTGACCGACAACTAGTCCATCCACAAGATTACATCAAGACCCTCCATTGGCAAGCAAATGAGATTCACCTTGAACATGCGGCCTGTCACCTCCATATAGAAACCCACGCACATAGAAGTGGTGGATACCTCGCCCGATGCTGGTGTCGCAACTATTAGCTCGCACCCCAGCTCTCGCATCACAAGCCCGAGCCTTCTCACACATTCATTAGACACGAATGAATGGGTGGCTCCTGAATCAAACAACACCACAACCTCATGATTAAACAACAAGCAAATGGATTGCACTAGATTACTTGACTGAGTAGCCTCGGTGGTCGTCAGGGCAAAAACACGCCCCAGTACTCTAGGCCGATCTTCCACTGGTTTCTTGGCTGGCGCAGCTCCAGCTGGTTTCTTGTTAGGGTAGTGACGTGCAAAATGCCCCGTCTGTCACAAACATAGCACTTGCCAATGCTACTACCACCTCCCGAGCTGTCAGAGGGTTTTGGACAATCCCTCCTGAGATGCTCCCCATCATAGTTATAGCATTGTAGTTTCCTGGCCAAAGACTATGGTTTGTCATACGGCTTCTTCTGCTGGCATGAGTCGGTGGTGTTCTTTTGAGGTCGAGCCACTATGTTGGGCCCTATCTCTAGCTGCTCAACTGCCTTAGCCTGTTCCACCAAGACGGGAAACTCCCTGATCTAGAGTGGTACTATGAATTGGTTAAGCTCATGTTTCAGTCTGCCCTCGTATTTTCTACACCTCCACTCCTCGGTGACAGCGGCCGAATAGAACCTCGCCAAGTACTCAAACCTGTTTGTGTATGCCTGCACAATCATGTTCCCCTACTGGAACGTGAGGAATTCAGCTTTCGTCTCATGTCTGGCACTATCAAGGAAATATTTCTCTCGAAATCTCGACCTGAAGGAAGTCCAGGTAACCTACTCTACCCGGGTTTGCATCAGTTGTTGCGTCCCTTATCACCAGTATTCGGCATCCACCACCAGTAAGAATGTGATGAATGAGAGTTTTTGTGCATCAGTACATTCGATCACCCTACATATCTTCTCACATTCTTTTAGCCAAGCATCTGCTTCGTCAGGAGTGGCCTTGCACGTGAATTTAGAGGGCTTATGCCTCATGAAGTCCTCCATAGTGATCGAACGAGCAGGTGCGACTATGACCCTGGATTGCACTGCAATGGGCTGCATCGCGTCCACCATACCATAAATCGCTTGTGCAATTTCATTTGCCCCAGCAACATTCCTCCTCCTCTTGTATGCCATAGCCTACGCACGCCACATTTCCAGCTGTTCAAATGACACAGCTCAAGTCATAACTATACAAGCCAAAATTAACACAAAGCATATAAAACAGTCACGCAAGCTTAACACAATAAGCTCACTCTCCACAAACCCCAAAAATCATTTTGAAAACCTTTGCTCTGATACCAAATGTAACATCTCAACCGAATATTACAAATTTTTAATAATATTATAAAAGAAATATAAATAACCTTATTTATTAAAACATAATTTCCCAAAACAATGTGGGAAATTTAAACTTAAAACCAATTAAAGTATCTCAAATACATCATAAACTCATTATTAAAACAATTCCATGTTCATAATCAAAGTTTACAATCCAAAAAAAATCCATAATAAAACAACTCTATAAGATTCTCCCAGCTAGCCCAAGCTCCGAGCCTAAGCCGTACCAGCTCCACCAGCAATATCCTTCGCTCATGTGTATCGCGTACACGATCATCGCCAAACACAAGCAGATAGGGTGAGCTAACATAAATAAACACACACACACACACACACACACACACATATATATATATATATATATATATATATATATATATATATATATATATATATATATATCAATCATATACATATAACAAAACACATCAAAAGCATTCCGTCCTTTCATCCTGCATCCATGCCATATACTAATCATTTTCTAGGACAACAATTTGGAAATAGGTTAATATATATAGAACTTGATTACAACAATGTTGATGAATAACTTCTGTTTCAATCATATTTCAACTCCATGACAGGTTTAAATTTTTTATCTTAATATACATAAATATATTGCATATTGTACTATAGTTCATTATATACTAATATAATGCATATATTATGACAGAAGAACGAAGACAAATTTTCCAAAAGATAATATATGTTGTAAATCATGAACAAGGTGGAATGTTTTTTTATATGGCTATAGAGGAACAAGAAAAACATTTATGTGGATGACATTATGTTCTACTTTACGATCAAAAGGTAAAATTGTACTTGTAGTTGCATCGAGTGACATAGCTTCTCTATTATTACCAGCAAGTAGAATAACACATTCTAAATTCAAGATTCCAGTCCCCACACTAGAGTACTTTGTCTGCAATATTTCAAATAGAAATGAACCTTCATATTTGTTGAAGATTGCTAAACTAATTATTTGGGATGAAGCGCCAATGACCCACAAATATTATTTTGAAGCATTGGATAGAACTTTGAAAGACATAATGAAATGTGATTCAGTGTTTGGAGGCAAAGTAATAGTATTTGGAGGGGATTTTAGACAAATTCTTCACGTTGTTCCACAAGATAGCAGATCAAATATTGTTCACGCAACAATAAACTCATCATATCTATGGGATCATTGTTAGATTATGACTCTAATAAAGAACCTGAGACTCTTACAAGATGGATTACAGAGGTCTACTGCTGAAGAAATTGAACAGTTCTCATCTTGGATAATTCGAATTCGTGATGGTACACTAAGTGAACCAAATGATGGTTTAGTTGATATAGACATTCCATCTGACCTATTAATTCTAAACGATATTGATCCTATTGAAGCCATAATGTCTACCACATATCCAATACTGATGCAAAAATACAAAGATGAAACCTTCCTCAAAACCAGAGCAATATTGGCAAGTAGAATTGAAACAGTTGATGAAATCAATGACTATGTCCTACAATCAATACCTGGTAACGACAAATGCATTTTTTTTAGTTATAACTTATTCATGTTCAATAAGTGTTAAACTTTACTAATAAACAATATCTAAGCTCAGATTCTATTGACACATCAAACAACATGGAAGTTGACCCATATGAAGGCATTACTCCATAATTCCTAAATTCGTTAAAAACATCAGGTTTACCAAACCACATTATTAACCTAAAGGTTGGGGCACCAATTATGCTTTTAAGAAATTTGGATCAATCAGAAGGTTTGTGTAATGGGAGCAGATTAATAGTAACAAAACCTGCAAAACATGTAATCGGTGCAAAGATTATTAATGCAAGAAGACACAATCACGAATGTCCATGTCATAGTCACAGTCTCCATGGCCTTTTAAGCTCATCAGAAGACAATTCCCCATCATGTTATCTTATGCTATGACCATAAACAAATCTCAAGGATAATCTTTGGAAACAGTTGGTCTGTATTTGCCTACCCCAGTATTTAGCCATGGTCAATTGTATGTTGTAGTTTCTAAGCTGCAAAGTCGGGCTGGATTAAAGATTTTAATCCATGACAGTGAAAAAAATCCTTTGGAATCTACAACCAATGTCATTTTCAAAGAAATTTTCCAGAATGTATAACCTGTAATGATCTACACTTCATTTGGATCTATGCATATCTTTCCTAATATTTAGTTAAGTATTCATCTATATATTTGTTGCTCCACTTACAAACAATAACTAACAGAAGCTTATTATTACAACAATCACTAACAACAAAATACTTCTAAAGACATTTATTCAAGTTAATACAACAATCACTACCACAATTAAAAATGACTATAGAAACAAAATTTAATTTTTTGTTTACAAAAACAGAACCGTAAGTGAATCTGGAATAGAGACTGGAACCAACACTAGTTAAAAGAAAAATAATATACAAACTTTGACAATAAGACAAATAAACACCCTTATCTCTTTCTTCAATGGATCCAAAGACAAGACAAAAAAAAACACCCTTAACATTTCTTTCTTCAACAGATCTAAAGATACATGTTTGTATATTTTCTCCCATATTTATCAATCATTTCTGAAACTTAATTCCATAAACAATTTCATTATATTTCAGGGAATAAAGAATTAAAGAAATTTGAAATATAAACTCAAACACCACCCCACATAAATCATAACAAGAACTTGGTTATCTGGTGCCATGTTTGAAGTTTCTCGAATAAGTACATGAACTTTGTTCGTCGATCACATGTTTGTAAATGCTCCAACAAGCTCTTAACTACTTTGTCAACTTTCACCGTTGACCATTAATTTATCCCAACCAGCCTTTATCTGACAAAATGCATTTAAATGAAAACCAACCAACAACAAAAATTTTAACGCAATTAAATAATCAACAAAGATGGCCAAACTGATATTTAGTTTTTAACTAAAGACATCACCATAATTGGTTTATTCACCTCCATCATGTATGATGATTATAATAGCTAATTGGTTGTCAACAGATTTGATCAACTGATACACGGTTAGTTAATACCTTTCAACATTACTTGTCAACATGTCCATAAGTATATATAATATTATAACTTGATTTCAAAGACATTTATTAATTTATTCTTTCTATAATAAGCAATATTACCATGTTATTATACAGTTGTAAAAATAGGTAACCCAGCCCGACCCTGCTCGACCCACCACGGGTTGATGATTTAGTGAGTCAACCCAACCCGACTCACTTTTTTGCGAGCCAAAACAATTTGAACCCGACCCGGCCCACCACGGTTGGCGGGTTAAATGGGTTGACTTACGGATTCACTTAATTAAAAAAATACAATTTTTTTTTTATTTTTTTCAGTCAAAACTAAATTGTAATTCTAATTAAAATCTAAATAAAATTTAATACAATCCAAATACAAACCAAAATAAAAGAAAATACAAATTATTTATGTGTTGGATAAAAAAACAACTTAACATGACCCAAATGTAAAGCCCAACTTAATAAAAAAAAGCACTTGTGTGACCCTTTTAAAAATATAATAAAAAACAAAAAAAAATTACTCGTGCGTATGCACAGGTACAAATACTAGTTAAGTTTAAAAATATTTCAAGCAAGTTTTTTTTCTTGAAATACACTTAGACACGGTTTAGAAGAAGTGGGATATGCTTTGGTAAGGTTATGGATTGCAAAGTTCATAGGAGAAGGAAAGAAGGGTTGTCAACGTAAAGTTAGGGGAAATGGAAATAAAATCTCTACAAACACGCACATTTCGTGCAAGCCTTTGTGGGTGAAAACGAATGGGGTTGGGGTTCCAAAATGGAAGCTTCAAGGATTTAACAATGGCAGAGGAACAAGGGGGGATTACAAGTTAAGTGCTATTGAGTTTCAAATTAAGTTTAAAAATATTTCAGACAAGTTTTCCCGAAATACACTTAGACATGGTTTAGAAGAAGTGGGATGGGTTTTGGTAAGGTTATAGGTTGCAGATTTCAAACGAGAAGGAAAGAAGGGTTGTCAACGTAAATTTAGGGGAAATTGAAATAAAACCTCTACAAACACGCACATTTTGTGCAAGCCTTCGTGGGTGAAAACGAATGGGGTTGGGGTTCCAAAATGGAAGCTTCAGGGATACGACAATGGCAGAGGAACAAGGGGTTGTTGTGAAGCTTTGTGGGTGCATACGAGTGGGGTTTGAAAATGACAAATCATGTGAGAGAATGGGATAACATAGTGGGATTTTTTATGGTGAGAGGATATGGTTCAACAATGGCAAATTTTCAGTCAATACAATTTATAAGGCTTCTATTTGACAGAATGGGGGAATAGAAAGATAATCCTTTTCATTTGCCACTTCCATTTTCCTAATGTACTCAAAGTTCATTTTACATCAAATCACAACTTTGCATTACATGTTTTTGTTTCCATTCATATAAATGCAAATGTTCCAAAGAAATCTTTCACATGTTGCATACCCAGAAAATAGGCACAGATAAAACATGCACTACAACTTGATATATTAAAGCTCTTGACTTTTCAGTCAGAGAAATGATTAGGGTAGATATGTAATACTTTATTAGATTCATATAATTGATATATCTACCTTCAAACAAAATAGCTCAAAGATTTTATCCATAAAATTGGACATAAACACTAATCAGGATATGAGAATCTAGCTTTTAGGACTTTATATCCAAATCCAAGCTTTTACTTTAGCTAAGTTAAATACCTTCTTTATTTCCTTCAAAGTGGAACTAAAAGTGCTAATATTCTATGCATTCATATTGTCCAAACATAGCAATCCACATACACTTCCACACATTGTTGATTTTATTGCTTAGCCCAAGTAACCTAATTTGTTGAAAGTGATTTTTCGCTTTATTGTGATGTGAAGTAACAATTACTGACCATTTGTCACACATGTTCCAAATTTTCCCTATTGATATATAGTTAAAGAATAGGTGCTGAACTGTTTCCTCACCCCTGCCACACATGACACATTCACGACTTTTGACATCACCCCTTTTTTGGTTAGATTGCCACAAGTTACGATTTTATTTAACTAAACTTTAAAATAAAAATGTAAATCCCCTAGTGATGATTTGACATTTCAAAATTGTCTATTTAGATTTGTATCTTTGCCCATAATTCGTTTTCTAATTTTATTATACACTGATTTTAGTGTGTAAATTTTAGTTTTACTATCCTTCCAAACACAACGATCTTCCTTCCTCATGTTTATTGTACTAATTTGCAACTCATTAAATAAAATATCAACCTGTGATTTCTCCCGCTAGAAGCATTCTCTTCACCATTCTAATTTCCATTTTCAAGACCCCTTGTTGCAAAAAATCCAATTCCCCTATTGTTACATCCATGGAAAGGGAATTTGCATCTAGTCTTAGATCATTTTTTTGGAAGAGAGACCTCATTAAACCACCTTCCTAAAACAATATATTATCTCCTCTTCTCCTAAACGAGGACACATTATTATCAAACCAGTTTTCTCTGTATCCCTTCCCACATGTTTTCCTTAAGTCTTTCCATCAACGAAAATCATAATAACTTTTACTTGTACAATTTAAGTGTCTCCAAGAATCATACTTTGACTCCAAAGTTAGTTTAACTTTTAAAAGGCATGATTATCTTCATTACGTAGTCACACAAATACCCTTAAGATGCAAACATACATAAACAGAAATTATGTCTTTATATAGATGTAATCACAAACAATAGTTATTACAAATAGTTGATACCTCCTTTCATAACATTTAGTTATTTTACATGTATCAACACATATCCTTACAAGTATTGTGAATGTATGGTTTCAGCAGTTGAATAACTACTTTAACTATGTACACACTTTTCAATAGAATATGAAAGCTTAATCTTGCATAATGTTGGGAGTTGTATGAATTTATGAAAATGAAACCCTAAATTAGTTGTAGAGGCATCCAAACAAGTACAGAGGTTTTTTAAGGTTGCAGGATTGTTTCCTTTTGTAAGCTGTTGAGCAGCTCCAACACAACAACTTGGAGTTGGAGTGGAAAATTCTTGACTAACCAAATAAGGCACACATGGAGCAAACAATGGCTTCTACTCATCACATGTAGCAAGCATTTGACCTTCACTCAATCTTGTTTAGCCAAACCATAAGCCATAACAAACATGACCAAAGCCAAAACCCTCTTCTCCACCATCTTTTCTATTGATTATCTACGCTTTCTTTGTGTTCCCTCTTATCAACTTGTGTAATTATCATTTTTGGCATATTTTATCACTTTTTTTCTTTTCCGTTGGAGTCATACTATAGTTTAGTCAAACATTTGAAACTTACAAATAATTTCTATGTTTCCTTTGCCTTTAAACTTATTAATACATTAATTAGTTACTGCTTTAAAAATATTTTGGTCAAGGTTTGTTTCAGAAGTTTTAGTGAAATATTACATACAATGTATTTTAATGAATTTATATTCTTGTTTGTTATTTAATATAACTGTTTATATATTTTAAAAATCTTAAAATTAAATTAAATAACATATATGAAATCCATGCCAAATATAATCATTGACATTGAAGTTGGTCAAAATCATTTTATACATAGAGTCATTGTTATTAAAATAATATAATTGAATTTTATTTGTAATTAATAAGTAAATTATAAGGACTCAAACATGGATAAATCAAGTCATTTTTTCCAACTATAAAAACATATCTAATTAAGTTTAAATAATAAGATGACGACTAATAAAAACGGAGTTGACTCCAACGTCAAATTAAATTAAACAAAATTAATATAATTTACTCAACGTTAATTTTATATAACTATATAATTTAGATATTTATATTTATTTTGATTAATATTAATTAAGTTGACTTTTTTTTTAATTTATAATTTATTTGACGTCTTTGATAAGGTTAATATTATTTTAATTAATTTTATTTTTTAATATTATATTTATTTAAATTAATGTAGTTAATACTGATATTATTTAACTTAAAGAATATAATTTTTTAACATAATTATATATATATATATATATATATATATATATATATATATATATATATTTTTT
>Ga0209589_1003015_pt1 | contig 29412 bp, 15 predicted proteins | sample CowpeawhiteBW_FD_187525 | JGI IMG/M metagenome (GOLD analysis project Ga0209589, IMG submission 187525) | Root nodule microbial communities of legume samples collected from California USA - Cow pea white BW (SPAdes) (version 2) | ecosystem: Host-associated > Plants > Roots > Nodule | place: USA...
TAAGTAGTCGGCCTTGACCGGCCACTTGCCTAGATGTCTTGTGCTGGTGGTGTCCGGGCACTAGATGCTAGGCGGTTTTGATGTGTATATTTGTTTACTTGGTTGAGTTTGGCTAGGTACGGTACAGATTTATATAATTTATTATCCCTCTTTGTCTTTGTTGTTTTGATGTTGATTTGTTGGAATTACTATTTTTCATTTGGGTATGTTATCTATTAAAATCAAAAACAATAAATATTAAAGCAAAAATTAAGATAAATTAAAAAACCTATGACTCGCAAGAACCTAATGAATGAAAAAATAGGACAACAAAAGTAGTACAAAATATCTAAAACAAATAAAACAAAAAGAAGATATTGAGATAGGAAGAAGTACCTCGACATGTGAATATGTGAATAGGAAACTCCACGAATTTGATTTGGTGTGACAAAGAAAATGTAAATGATGATGATAGGTTGGTAAGCAACTTATTAGAGAAAAAGTGGGATTTTTAATTATATAAAATAATTCCACAGTATGAAAATAATATAGCGTGTTAGTAAATTTCTAAATTCTAAAAATAACACTTAATAATAATGATAAAATAAATTGATGTGTGTACAAAATTTGTAAAATAATAATGGTTATTGAAAAAAAAATGAAAAAGTAGTGTGTGATCATACGGTTTGAGACTAATATGACATTTTAGGAAATTGATAGCTTCTAAAATCATGACTCAGTAACAATGATAACATAAAGTGATGTTCTATATAAAAATGATATAATAATAATAAAAAGTAGTGTGATGTTATATTCATGTGTATATATAGACGTAAGTTTTTAGCAAATAGACATATTCAATTTGTCTAAATAAACATAGGCTTTTAGCAAATATGTGATGTTCATAAAATAAAAATAAAAATAATTTATAATTTTACAAAATAATTATGATTTTTGTATTAATTTATAAAATTATAAAGTTAATGAGTTTTTAATTTATAAAATTAATTTATAATCTTATAAAATTAATATGATCTTTATATTAATTTATAGAATTATAAAATTAATATAAATTTTTAATTTATAAAATTACAAAATTAATATAATTTTTTAATTTATAAAATTAATATAATTTTTAATTTATAAAATTGTAAAATTAATATAACTTTTTAATTTATAAAACTATAAAATTATAAAATTAATTTATAATCTTATAAAATTAACTTTTTTCCCAATTTTCGTCAAAATTTGTCAAATCAGTCATAATTTTGTTTTTATGTTTAAATTATGTCAAAATTTTCATGAATTTTGTTCAATTTGGTTCTTATTTACTAACATCGTTTAAATTATTAATGACTGTAACAACTCATTTAAATAATAACCTTGATTAAATGAAATGTCACACAGATAATGTAACGTCCCAAATTAGTAGAATAATTCTAATTTATAGAATGTATCATGTTTATAGTATAAAATCGAGCACCGACTTAAAGTATATTAGAATTAACCTTTTATCCCAAATTATACTGGAATGGAAGCCCAAAGACACAACACAATGCCATGAAAAGAATCTAAACACAAATTAGATTAAACTGGAAATTTGCTCAAAGAGCAAGAAACTACAAAATAATAGTACACAAGAAGAAATGTTCAACAATGAGTAATAAAGGATCTACGAAGCCTAACTACATCTCAGCCTCCCTGCCTACATCACGATCACCAAGAGTCTCCACATCTACTCACACCGAAGATTTGGTGATCATCGCAAAAGGAAAAAGCCAAAGAAGAGAACAAACACAAAGAGAAAGGGTAAGCTAGAGTAAAATATTTAACATGTTATTGAGCAAGCAGATTATAAAACAGGTTATAGACAAGCAAAGCAATAAGCACCCAAAACATGTGAAAGCAAAAAATTAAAGGACTCTCTAACTCAATATCTGGATCATACTCTTGATATAGAATTCTAAAGGAAGTATGCATCTATGCTGGTTTCTAAACTCTGCAGAGTCTAGACGCAAGGGTTTATTACCCAACCACACACAGGGTTAATCCTCTAATGTCTTGGGCCCAATATGTCCCAAGACTAGGACCTTCTGCCACTCTCACCACATAAATTATTCTATTCTATGTGAGTGTGAATAATTATTAGAGTTCAGGACAGTGGCGGATCTTGATTAAAATATCTGGGGGAGCCAAAATAATATACTTAAAATTTACATATTTAACATTATTGTTGTCACTCATTCAATGAAAGTAAATAATATTCTAGTATAACTATAACTATAAAACAAACTACATTATTTAACGGATTGCCATCGTTTTTTCATATTCTTGAACTTATCAAATAATTTAATCATAACTAATTTTTTTAGCTATATTTTTTTCAATATAAATAATCATATTATTTGTAAAATATTTATTTCCCATTTTCCTAATATGCACATATCGATTCAAAAGTTGCATTTCATTTCATTGTTATGCGATTAACAACCGTATTGTCATGTTTTGATCTTCACTCTTCTTTTATCAATTCTAAAAAATGAATTTATTCTTTTGTTTTTCATCAATATACCTATTTAAAAAATAAGTTTAAGACTAAAAAGTAATTTATCATAATATAATTAATAATTGAGAGACATAATTACTAACAAAAATTATGATAATCAATTCACTATCAAGTGAGACAGGAGAAAATTACTTTTTTTTTCTTGTGTGGTAACGTAACAAAAGAAATCAGGTAAGGGTAAGAGATAAATACAACATGGGAAAAACTAAAAAGACAATAAAAATAAAAAATAAAAACTATCTTAATAATTTGTTTTATTTATTATATTTGATTTAATATTTTATTATTTATTAACATTAAATGGTGTACCTTATAAAAATAAATAAAAAATACATAATTTTATTTTCATTAATTTTTAATATATTATTATCTAATTTAAAATATATACATATAATTTAAAAAATTTAAAAACATAAATAATTTAAGAAATTATAAATATATATAATTTTAAGAAAATAAAAAAGGTTAACAAAATTGAAAATTTGGGGGGGGGGGGTCGTGGCCCCCGCCTGCTCCAACCAAGCTCCGTCACTGGTTCAGGATACCTTCCTTTATCTAGACATCTCCTATATCAAGGTATACACTAACCACCATCACCAAGAGTTTCCCTTGAAACTCTTTTACCAACAAAATCCACATGTCATATCAAGCATTCAATTCTTATGCCAAACCACCACCAATCATACAGTCATGTTTTCCATTTCATACACAACATAACAAGATCCCATTCAATCTCATGCTTTATAAATGCATACCAATGTCCAACCCGACCAAGTCATGGCTCATTACATAACAACACATTATGGAAACGATTTGAGATTTTAAAAATAAAACTGCAGCTCGTGTAAAGCTCAAAAAAATTTGTATTTATATTCAAATTAAAGATTATTGAATCAAGAACCAAATGCAACAAGAACAAACTTAATTGAATAACTATAGAGAAAGTTATGCACCAAACAAGCAACGAAGGTCAATGTTGTCAACAACCAAACTACAGGGACCTTGCGATAAAAACTACTCTCACTACAGAGCTCAGATTCAAGATCCGACCAGTCAAAGTCAAGAACTAGGTGTTAAGGATCAACTGTTAAAATTTTAGCTCAATCCAACGGTTAAAGAGTCAGGAAAGTCAAGTTTACTAAAACTGTGCATATCAGAAAAAGACATAGTCGCCCATCAACTAAGGCATTCGCCTAGTGACCACTTGACGCTTCCAGAATACGAAAATAACGTCAAATATCACAGTTTCATGAATATTTGAACCCCTAACTTGGAAATACACCAAAAATTAACGTTTTCCCCAATCTTGTCTCATATTCCACAAAACACTAATCAAACTTTGTCAAACGAAACAGGAACAAGCAAAACAACTTAAAAACATGAAACTCTAGCTTCCCTTACCTCGATAACGCTAGAAAACGAAGGCAAACTCTTAATCGAGGAACATCGCAGCTCTAGGAATCAAACAATGAGCTGAAACGTGTATACAAACATAAAACAGGAGCATGAGGATGAACCCTAACCCAAACCTACGTACCCGAACAGGAAAAGGAGAAGAAAGAGCAAGAAAGTTCTAAGGTCCACTTACTTGGAGGCAGAACTGACTTAACTAGCTCAAAAATGGAAGGTTTCATGTGTCCTAGCAGAGCTCTCAAATGCTACAAAGGAGGGGGAGAAACTGTTTTTTCGAAAATGAGACAAGTGAGGCATTGGGCTAGAAAGGGGAGTCTTGGGGGTCCCCAAAGTCGGTTGTCTTTGGGCCCTCAAATAGGCCAGGCCCAAACCCCCTCTTAAAACAAAAATTAAATAAAAAGGGTCTCACAAATAATATGAGAAACAAAGTCATGGAGTATAGCGTTACTCCTTACAGATATCCAGAAGAAACCAGAAAAAAGAACTAAGGCACACCATGATGCTAGTTACAAAAACAGAATAAGAGATCTAAAGTATGTCAAAATAAAGTTCTAAGATGAGGCGTATAAGGGCCACAACCCTAAAGGAAGACATAAACAAGCGGACTCCAACCCAGATAGTCTATGCAGCGGAATCACCATTTCCCTGTTGACCACGAGGAGTTCTCGCATATGCTCACATCAATAAATTGATGATCATCGCAAAAAGAGAAAACCACACGCACAAAACATACAACAAACAAAAGGGTAAGTTAGAGGAAAACATGATTTATCATACAAATACTTACAATTTCATAATCCAAGATACACACGTCCACTAATCATGTTATGACTTACAAACAATACACTAAGACTCAAGACACGACTATCCGGATACATATAACTAATCAGATTCAGCGGATGCTTGCACTTGTGGTGGCATTTACTGCTATAACGAGTTAATTGTTATAGTGTTTCATCCCCCACACAGAAGGTTAACCCTTAAAGTGTTCCAGGCCTCATGCTACTCTCACCACTCGAGTTAGTACGCTCTATGTGAGACTAACTGACTCTTTAGAGTATCAGGATGCAATCCTTACCTTGAATCCTTACTAAATTATATAAATGAGGCACCACCATGAACTCCCACTAATAGGGATCATGGAATTACGTCCTGACCAAATGAGGCACCACCATGAGATCTCACCTAGAGATTCATGGAATTACGCCCTGACCAGTAAGGCACCACCACGAAACTATCGTGGAATTACGTCCTAAACATACCAACATCATGTTCCACCAACCAAGTGTGTAATTATCATGTATACCAATCATGCCAACATTTATAACCAATCCTTCATTCATAATTCATACTAAGACCATACCAAACTCATCATTTCCAACCCATAAACCACTTATAACATGCATACTTAACCAATTCATGCCTTAACAGGGTAATACAATCATACAAGTAATCACTAACCAAAGACAGAGGAAAGAACAGGCACAAAGCAAACCCTTGCACCAGCCTCGCTCAAGCCATGGACCCTCGCTCAGGCGAAAGAGGTCTTTCACTCAAGCGACAGGCCCCCGCTTAGGCGAGACTGCTAACAGGGAGGTCTGCTGATTTTGCGAGTTCTCACTTAGGCGAGGTATGCTAATTTCGCGAGTTCTCACTTAGGTGAGCCCTCCTCGCCTGAGCGAGACCACCCCTCGCCCAAAGGTGAGGTTCCTCGCCTGGGCTAAAACTATAAAGACACACCTCGAGTTACCACGGGTTCTCGCTTAGACAAGTCCCTTTCGCTTGAGCGAGATGTCACCTCGCTCAAAACGAAAGCTCTCCGCCTAAGCGAGAGCTCGAGTGCTTGTTTTTTCTAGTCTCGCCTAAGCAAGACAGGCTCGTTTGGGCAAAAACATCAGATCTCGTCATTGTTCTCTCTACAACAGCCATACATACATATCCAAACAGCATAACCAAGCATTCCACACGTTCACAGTAGCATACAATCCATACAAAACATGAAACAAGGCTGAAAACAAGTAGATTTACGGAAGGTACTAAAGACCCTAGCTTCCCTTACCTGAAAAATAGCTAGAAAAGGCTTTGACTCTAAACAATGGAGCACGACAGCTTTAGGAATAGATTCGCGAGCTGGAAATAGTGAGAAGAAGCGAGGTTATTACGGAAATCCTAACAATGACCACGAAAACTAGACTAGAGAGGAATAGTATGAATTAACGAACAACTTACGTGAGCAGAAACGAGGTTGAGAAAATCTTGAATCTGATTGAACTCCAAACCCTAACATAGCTCTAGGGAGAGAGAAGGAGAGTAAGCAAGGTACTGATTTTTGCAAGAAAGGCAGAATGAGGGAGTTTAGGCTGCCTTAGAGGCTTTGGACACCCCATGAGCCAGTCCTAGACCCAACTGATTTGGAGCAGCCCCTTTAAAATAAGGGCATAAAATATAAGTGGGCCTTACAACGACCATGAACAATGATTGTCACGTGTCACTTTGTGATTTTTTTTAAATATTTTTTAAATTTTTTTATAAATACATTTATTGAAATAATACATTATATAATTTTAATTGAAAAGACAATATAGTTTCAAAACAATTAAAATCACAAAATAAACGACATAATCATAATTTTAAAAAAGGGAATACACTTCTAAAACACATAATATATAATAGGTCTTTGCAACACTAAAGCAATAAGTAAGAGCAAATAACTATCTTTCATTGAATTATGTGATTCCTACATTGTGTCCAAAATTCTTAGGACAAATATTGAGTTTTTTTGAAATTGACTTAATGATTATAAGATTAATTTTATCAAATTGTTGGAGAGAATAAGTATTTTGTTTTAGTTGTACAAAATTGGAGTAATTGAATAATTTATTTAACTATAAACTTTTACCAAATAGTCAAATACAATTTACCATGTTGAATTTGAGAGGTTTTATTTGAATTATATATTATGTAAACTATTCATTTTATTTTATTTTTAAATATATTATATACTCAGTTAAATCTGCATTTTGATAAGGAGAATTTGGTGAACTTAACTAACATGTGGACTTATGAAATATTAGGGATCATATAATTATGGAATAGCAGGAATCATATATGTATGCATCAATAATTAGTTATTATAAACATATTATATACATCAAGAATTAGCTATTATAAATTCAATGTCTATGGCAATACCTGCATGTATTTTTGTTTAAGAATTTTAACATCAAATTTTATGTTGCTCTAACTTTTTTAATAGGGACCTTATCTTACAATATGTTTTCATTTTTCTTTAAGTTGATTATTCATGTGTGAACATTACTTTTGTACGAGTCTAAAGTTCATAATATACTTACATTTTATTTTAACAATGGTACGTACATATACATTTTATTTTAATATAATATATAACTCAAAATTCTAAGAGTAAAATTTGATCATATAACAATATTTTTTTACTCCAAATCACTAATCAATTTTATAATTTAATACAAACAAATTCATATATCAATACCATAATTTCTAAAAACAAAATTATCTACGTCAATAATTAACTATCATAGAATCAATGTATACATGGATAACAATATCTTATGTATATTTTTTTTTTAATTTTAACCTCAAATTCATGTTAACTTTTTAATAAAATTACATTTCACACTATATTTGCAGTTTATTCATATTTTATGTTGCTTTTTGTTTAAAATAATTTAAGTTTAACTTTAATTTTTTTATTCCATATATCAATACCTTTCAATATTATTTTTCTTTTAAACTCATTATATCAATTTTGTTTAAAATATTTTAAGTTTAACTTAATTTTTTTTTTCCATATATCAATACCTTTTGATATTATTTTTCTTTTAAACTCATTATATCAATATGTGCTTCTATTTAAAATTTTAAACATTAACTTTTATCTACTTTTAATTAATTTATCATAAAAAATAATAATAATTAATTATTTAATATAACAATAAAACATAGGGATGACAACGGGGTGGGGCAGGTACCAGTTTCGTTATCCCATACTCATTCCCGTAAAAAAATTTTATCCCCATCCCCATACCCAATGGTATCAAACTTTTATCCCATCCGCATTCCCACTAGGTAACGAGTATAATCTCATACCCATACCCGTACCCGTTTTCTTACTACTTCAATATTAATTTTAATTAATTTTCATAAAATAATAAAAAATTATGGTAAAGTAAACATAATATTATCAAATATTTAATATGAGGAGGATATTTTTTTATTCGATATCAAATAAATTGAAATAAATTATAATTGTTTACATTTTAGATTATAATATCAAATAAAATTTCATAAGAACCAAAACATATATTAAATTTGCAAACGTTAATGAAACCTAGTTAATAAAATTTAAAAATATTTAAAAAATATATAAAAGGAAAACAAATATATTTTAAATGTTTGTTTATTTCAATTTTTTAAATTTTAATGAATCTCTGTTTTATACACTAATAAAAGTTATAATACATCACTTGATCAAAATGACGCAAAGAACAAATAATAATCATAATAATAAAATTTTAACATAGATCTTGTATCTTTTGAACTCTAATATATGTTGGATATTGACAAAAAAATATTCATGGCAATTATATTAAATTTTTATGTTATAGCAAATAAAAGTTATTTATACAATTATAGGGAAAAAATTACAGTATGATTGATAATGAGTTAGAAAATAAACAATAACTAGATAAAATATATCAAAATAGTATTCTATGTGATGAAAATAAACAACAAATAAAAATATTAAAAAATTAACAAATGTGTATCTTGTAAACAATTTGAGAGACTATTGAAAAAAATCGCATAATGCGAAAAAAAATAAGTATAATTGTACCACACCTAGCCAAACTCGACCAAATAAGTAAACGATACATATATGCCAAAACAGTCAAGTATTCAGCCTAGGCCGAGTTGGCCTAAGCCTTACCAGATCAAACCGATAATCTAAACGTTTAGAGGAACAACCTGCACAAGATAACATATAACCAACATAAGCCGTCAAGAAAAGTAGCCAGCCTAGGCCGACTACTCTAATATACTCAGTAAGTCCCAGCGTTCAATAGGTCCTAAGGGCCTGGGCTAGGGCCCATGCCCACTTACAACCCAAAGCCCAAGCCAAGGCCCGGCCCATAGGATAACCAAACATAGTTAATAAGTAAAGAATTTTTGTATATTACCTAGTAAATGAAAGGTTTATGTTATTAAACACTTAAATTGAGAGTATTAAACATTCTCAGGTGAGAAGGAAAATATACAATAAATAATAATAGTAAAAAATAATAGAAATATTTAAATGTGAGACATAAAAAATTCTGTTGACATACATCATTTTAACATAATTACATAAATGTTATAATAAGTTGAAAAATATATTAGAGATGCGAATGAGTTTCATGACAAACCAAATAATTAAAAAAAATAAAAAATAGAAAATATATATATATATATATATATATATATATATATATATATATATATATAAGGTCACCTAATTAATTGTGAATATTTTAATAATTTAAAAAAAGGACGAAGATATGACGGGGATATATATTATGGCGGGATATGTACATCCCCATATCTATCACCGTACTCAATTGAAAAAGTGGGGATTTCCCATACCCATACCTAGTCAATGCGAGAATTTCCCGTCAAAACGGGGACGAGTTGAAGCAATATCCACGGAAACGAATTTATTTACCATAGGCATGGGTATCATAATGGCATAAATATAAAGAGAAATTGAACTTTGACAAATAAAATTTTGATAAAATTACTGAATAGAGTAACTTATGAAAATTATAAAAGTAAAGTAATAAAATTTTAAACGTTTTTTTTTCACCAAAGGTTGTTTATTAAAATATGTCAAACCAAACTTTTTCAAATTATCATTTCTCAAATATAGAACAAACAAAATTAGGGGTATCGTGGTAGTGCAATATGAAGCACGCAGGCAAGTCACAGAAGAACTCCACAAATTTTCCTTGAAACGTGAATAACTACAAGACTTGTCACCACTCCTTTTGCTCCAAGTTGCTTTGCTTCAAACTTTTGAAATTCAAATGCAATGAAGTTTTGAATGTCATAACCAACATTCACACATGCAACACATTTGCAATCACAACAATCCTTCCATTTTTTTTCTACACCATCAACATTCAGCCTTCAGTGTTGTTGAGACGTTAAGCTGAGACATGAGAAGGCGAAGGCAACCAAAAACCCTAATCCCACTTCGCTTAATTTCGCGGCACAAACCAGACTCAGACGAAAGCATTTCTGGTATTTTTCTGCAATTCAGTCTCAAATCCTATTCTCAGTGCACACACCAATTTGCTTATCCAATCACCTCTTTCTTCATTTACCTCCAGATGAAGACGACGCCGTTTTCCCCAACAATGCGCTTTCCTCAGACACCATCCACAAGGTTCACACCCAAAAATTTTGTTCCAGTTGAATTTCGTTTTCTCTGCACATTTGCAAATGCAATCACTATCACTATTTCGTCTTTTTCTTCTTCTGATTTTTATAGCAAGAATTGCCTCTTGCTGTGCGGCTCGATATTCTAAAAGGTACATTATCTAACTGTTTTAGTTTCAATTAAAGCAGATATGTAGTTAGTTATTAAGGAACTATTTGAACAGGTTTCTCCATAATTTCTGAAAAACATTTCTGGATATGCTTGTCCAATTGAACTTAATTATTAATATTAATGATCAATTCTGAGAAGGGTACTGCTATACAGGAATCAGTGATCGGAATTTGTCTGCGAAAGGCACCAGTTCTTCATTTGAGGCATGTCTTTGGGTGGTTTTTTGGATTAGTTTGTTGTGAATAAAAGGAAATAACTGATGTGTTTATTGGGTTGATCAGAAACCGCTTGAAGATGAGGTTGAGATGCCTGACTTCAACGAGGGAGAGGTTGTTGCCAATTCAACTGATGAAGAAAACAATTCTGCAGACAGGGTACTCTTTAAAGTTCTGATAGAATGTTTTACTTCTCATCTTTCAACCATATATTTATTAGAAAACATCAATTTGGTTGCTCAAATGAAATTGGCATCATTGATGTTATTGTGCGTTAATTAGGTTGGTGCCTGATTTTGGTGTGCGTTGTCAAAAGTCAAAAGACCAAATTTATCCTCTTTGTAAGCTAGAGCTTTACAACATTTCCTCTAGCCACCTTCCATTAGCCTAGCTTCTGTTCTAGTTCACCTTTCACCACTCCAATTACCACTGCTACAAAGGCCTTAAACACTTGTTTCCATTCCATTTTTGCTGCCTATGAAGTTTCTACCTTCCATCACTTGTTCGAGCTCCATCAGAAGGATTTTGTTTACAACTTGTAAATGCCTCTCCCTTGGATCATGCAACTCACATCATAAGCTATGTCCAGTCTGGTGTCAGCTAAGTAAATGTCAGCTAAGTAAATGTTTATTCACAGTAGAACTATCTTTATTCACAGTAGAACAACTAATCATACCTCTTTCTTTGAGAAGATCAATACCATACTTTCTTTGGGAGATAAAGATGTCTTTCTTCAAGTAAGCTACATCAGTCCCAAGGAAGTATTTCAATTTTCCTAGATCCTTCATTTCAAATTGGATGGGAAGCTTTTCTTTTAGAACTTGTTTCTCGTGTTCATCATCTCCTGCAACAATCATATCATTAACATACACCAAGAGTAGTGTAAGCTTACCTTTTGGGGAATGCTTTGATGAACAAGGTATGGTCACCTTGACTCTGTCGATACCCCATGGAGATCATAACCTGATTGAGTCTACCAATCCAAGCATGAGAAGACTGCTTGAGCCCATACAAAACTTTCTTCAACCTACATACTTTATTCCCTTCTTCATTAGGCTTAAAACCTGAGGCAATTTCCATATAGACTTCTTCCTTTAATTGTCCATGCAGGAAAGCATTTTTCACATCAAACTATTGGAACTCTGAACCAAAATAAGCTGCCAATGAGAGAATGATTCTAACTGTATGCAGACAAAACAACTATGATGACTCAGAGTAAATACATCAGAGATTTGCTACACAAGACAAAGATGGAAGAAGCCCAACCAATTTCTTCACTGATGGCCTCTTCTTGCAAACTATCTAAATATGGATCAAAAGTTTTCTCTAGCCCAACCTTATATAGATATGTTGTTGAGTCTCTTCAATATGCTACTCTCACAAAGTTGGACATCAGTTATGCAATTAATAAGGTTTGCTAATTCATGGCAAATCCTCTTCTTACTCATTGGACAATTGTTAAAAGACTTCTTTGGTATCTTAAAGGTACTATTTCCTATGACTTACATTTGCAACCTACTGCTAATGATAAGTTCATTTCCACAACAGCCATTGTGATGTTGAGTAGGCATTAGATGTTGATGATAGAATATCAACGTCTGGTTTCCTAGTGGTCTCACAATCAACAAATTATGGCTAGATCAAGCATAAAAGTTGAATATCGCAGCCTTGCTCAATCTTTAGCTGAAGTTTAATGAATTCAAGATCTCCTTAAAGAACTCTCTATTTCTTTTGCTATGTCTATCATGATGTGTTACAATCAAAGTGCTGTGGCCATAACACACAAACCAGTTTTTCACTCTTAAACAAAGCATATGGAGATTGACTTCTTTTGTGTTCATGATCAAGTTCTCACAGAGCAACTAGAAGTTTGTCACATTCCAAACCTCGATCAATGGGCCGATGCTCTCACCAAGTCGTTGTCCTCTAGTCTCTTTGAGCTTTTATGTTCCAAACTCAATGTCGGGAACTTTGTTTGTAAAACTCCCTCACCTTGAGTTTGAGGGGGGTATAAGAGAGATGTAATAACATTCGGTTATTCAACGGGATGTTAGTTTTCTATTTTTTCTGTTTTCCTCTCTTTTTCTGTTTTGAGATGCAACACTATAGGCTCTTTGACCTATATATACCTTCTCTGTACTCTTTGTTGATATGAAAATAAAGAATATAGTTTCAGTTTTATGATTATCTTTCTATACCATACTCTTGTTTAATATATACTATACCAAACTATCATTGACCAACTAAATGCATATTCAAGAACAATGAGTATAATTTCCTTAATTTGTGATCTTGTATGATTGACGGTGTTAATGTGTATCTTCCAGGAGCTAATTTGACTGTTCATTCTTTATTTTTTATTTTTTTCTTATTAAAGGATAACACTGCCGTAACAGCCCTGCAGCTTCGCAAGTATGGTCCACAATCTATCAGAAACAAACACATTAGAGATATGACCAGAATTTCTGAAGCATCGCTACATTACAAAGGAAGCGTGTCAGGATCTCATGTGACCTGCCCCAAAGCAAATATATCTGGTATGCGTTTGAAACAGAATACAATTTTTTCTGAACTAGACCATTTTCCAAAGAGATTCATCCGTATACTGGGCTACTAGTTTCAGGTTTTTGCAATACCATTCGGCATTTATTCTGTTCTCCTTGCTACATCTCATTTGGGTAAAATAAAGTGTGCATGAACAAAGGACTTCTATTGTTAGGGAATATTCTATCAGAAAGAAGTTGAATTTATGAGTTCTCCTTACTCCTAACCTGTAACTGATATGAGAGAACTGCAGTTTAGTTTAGGCCACTGGTTGTTACATTATATAGGTTCTGTGCTACTATGAGCATCCATAGGGAGAACTATTAGAGGGTAGTTTTACTCGTGTTTTTCACTGTACATCAGTTGTATGATAGTTTATTTTCTTTTCCTCTGTACAGCAGTAGTTTGTCAGTGTCTTTTTGGTGTGTAAGTACAACTAACTAACTGACTAGAGTATTATTAGTATATTATGTGTAATTACAACTGACTAATTGATAGTTAGTTACAGTGTATTTCTTTCTGTTACAGTTTAGGTTTTGTTTCTAAGCTGTCATCTTACTAATAGTTAGAATTTGTTTTTCTTCTGTTACTGCTAAGGAACTGTATTCCTTAAGGATTCAATACAATAGTGCTTCAGATATTGTCTTTATTTCTTCTCATCTATTCTGTCTCTCTGTTCTTATCACCAGGCTGGAACTGCTTGTCACATTATATAGATTCTGGGCATCCGTATGGAGAACTAACTGAAATTTTAACGTGTTTGTTGTTTTGTTTTTTGTTTTTATCTGGGCCATGAGTTTGTTGTTTTCCTTGCAATAGTTTTACTATATAGAGCAGTTTTTGATGACCTTTATCCCCCTTGTGGGCTTATCTTTAGTATAATTGCAACAGCTCTAATTATCAAATCAGAATATGAATTTGTGTAGTCTAATTTTTTATGTTCCTTTAGAAATACCTTGTATGGATTTGGAATCTTGTTGACTATTCATTTGGAAGTGGTACATGGAAATGTAATCTGTATCATGTATGGGCTTGAATTATTTTTTGTACTTTTTTCACTATTTATTCATGTGTTTTCTTAGAACGGAGTTCATAACGTTTCATGTAATACATCATAATGTTTCATGATGATTTTCTTTTTGTTGAAAATACTCATATTTGATAGATAAATGATTTTTTTTGTACTATCTAGATGCATCCTAATGTTGGTGGACTACTGTGGAGATAATTGTTGTTCCCTAAAGAAGTTTTTTCTCTTTGTTGGTGTTGTAGTATTGTTATCTAGCTTTAAGTTTGTGTCTCCTGGATTACAATACAACTGTTCAATTCTTGATGGTTAATTAATACCTGAAGTATTATTTCAAGTTGATAGCAGTTGCACGGATTTGGAAAGCTAAACCAAAATTTTTATTGGCATCAGGGTCACGTAAATGTGGGGGCATTGGTCCTTCAGTCCCCCAGATCGACAGCTTGCCTGAAATTTTGAAAGCGGTTGATCCTAGGAGTTCTGGAAATTTAGAGGAAAATCATCTTGAAGATGACGACAAAATTGAAGTAAATTCAGACACTGAGCCTGATGAAATAGAAGTTTTTCCGCATGAGTTTAATCTCACCTCAGTGAATGGGGTCTTTAATAACCTCCAAGATAAAGCCAATCAGGTGGGTAGAAATTTTGAAATGCTTCCGGTACTCTTAGACCTATCCATTGATTTGTTTCCCGTATGAGGTCTTTCTTGCATCCATATTCCAATATTTTCTGAATGATCCTTAAAGAAGAGGAAATTTAGTGCAGCTTTTGCAGAAAAGTAGTAGACCCCACTTAAAAGAGACAGCTGTTGACAGTGAAGATTTCTCAGAGCCCGTGGAAAGTGGATCATCAAGTGACAATGAGGTATATAACTATATATGCACTATGACTTTACTTTTTAGTTTAGTGTCATGACTTGCAGTTAGGATATAAGGAGAAGGGGAGTTGGTTAAGATAGTCAGATTAATGAGTTAACTGAGATACTTAGAATATTTATGAATTGGTTAGTTATTTAGAAGGGTTAGTTAGATATGAATACGTTAAGAAGGATAAAAAATATCCAGAGTTGTTATTCTGAGTTAAGCATGAGCTCTTTGTTTCTCCTGATTGTTAGATATTGTTAGAAATTGTTAGTCACAATATCTTATGTTATTTACCATATTATGTGTATTTGGGCTTAGTCCATATTTCCCTGTATTATTCTTCATTATAAATACATTACCCTATGGGTATTTTCTACACAAGGGGAATTAACCTTATACCTAGTCTTTCATTACTTTGACACTGTATAAAAGAAAGAAGCATAAGCTCTTTGTTGAAGGGGAAACCCATGTAGGAGAGGGGATTGATATATGTTCATTTATTGATCGAGCACTAGCTCTTTGTAAAAGGAGAAACCCTTGAAGGAGACAAAGAGTTCTCTTCTTTTTCTTGTTTTTTTCTTTCTCATTTCAGTTCGTGGTTCCTAACACTTGCTGTACATCTACTTATTTTTACAGGCAAGTTATCAACAAATAAAAAATGCCTTCCCTGTAAAGAAAATGCAGTCCATGACAGAGCTATTTCTGGAAGCTCTTGGCACATCCTCTGTTATTATTGAAGGGATTCATGTTGGAGCTCATAATTCATTGAGGTATGAAATAGTAGTAGCTTCCTGGAACTTTTATGCAACTAAATATGAATTTGTATTAATTCTGAATTCAATGTCTGGTTATCTTGCCAAATTCTGCAGTGATGGATTATCTGGAAAACTACAGCAGATGATGCTAAAAGAAAAAGAAACAGACATGGACTTCTGGAAAAAGTTAAAAACTGGAGCTAGGCCAGATAGTAAAACTTTTGATTTTACTTTCTCTGCATTTTCCATTCTTATCTAAGTAAAACACCATTTAAGACTTATTTCATTACTGAAACAATCATTTGGTAATAGTATTTCATTTTTGATCCTTTTTGAAGCAGAGGGGAGGAGGGGGGGGGGTGCATAAAGTAGAACATGAACCCCTGATTTTACACAGGTGTGTATGCTTCTTTGTTTTGCTGATAATGAAAATAATTCCCAGGTGAACTTGGCTGCTTTGATGTAAAAATCCTTTCAAGATACCACGAAGGAAAGCTGACTGTTTGTCACTGCTCATTTGGCAAGTGCAGAGAGGTGAGGTGAAGTTTTAAAAATCAACTTATTTTAACATAACTTTGATCTCCATATGTTGTTTTAGATTCTTATATTATTGTGATAGGCCAAATTGTGGTAGGTCTTTGAAGGTCTATTATAGAAACTGGATCAGAAACATACGAAGGATGAGGTTTACAGAAAGGCTGAATAGTGTATATTTCCAAAGTGGAAGATATTACAGAAATGAATAACCCTTGTTCTTCAACGGATCAGTATCCTCCCAACATATATGTTGTAAGTAGGATATTATATGCATTACTAGAAGTTAGTAGACTATTAAACGTATTACTAGAAGCTAACTAGAAGCTAATAGAAGATTCTAGAAATCTCCTTGTAATTATTACTTTAGGGTTAGAGTTGTCTATATATAGAGACTAATGTACTGTTTCAAATGAACCAATTGAATACAAATCTTATTTCTTTTATATTAATTCTTTCTAGTTGGTATTAGAGCTCCTGATCTTGGGAGCCTTGCTTCCACATTTCTTCTTTACCGTCTTAGTTACAGTTCCTTTTAGAGTTGCTTAAAGTGCACCCATTTCCTTTAAAATATTGGGATTGCCTAAAGTGCACCTAACTCGTGGTTTTATCCACACTGTTGTCCACTGGAGTTGTTGCCATACCTTCGTCGGACCTCGCCGGACCTTCATTGGATCTTCGTCGGAGCTTCATTGGATCTTCGTCGGAGCTATTGTCGAACCCTCACTAGAGTTGTTGTCGTTGTCGCCACCACTGCCACATTTAGAGCTTTTTTGTCTTATTGTTCTCGTTTAATTAAGAGGGGGCTAAGGAATCCTATTATTTACCTAAGCATGGGAGTTCTTATACATGCTCTACGTGTTGAAATTGAACGCTTGAAACCTCTTATACAGTCTATCAGTAAGTCACCTTCTGGTACTAGCTCTCTAGCTATGACCGATAAAAACTTCAATTCACCTTTTAATGTTTCTAAAACTCTATGTAAGGACTCTTGGGTTCTCGACTCTGGTGCCACAGACCATATGACCCCTCATTCATCTCTCTTAACATCATATGTTTCTCTTTTTGGAAACTACATTACTGTTGCCAATGGGACTCATAGACCAATAACTGGATGTGGTAATGTTTCCCTTTTGCATCCTTGAATCTTAAAGATGTTCTTTATGTTCCAAACATTTCTAATAATCTTATTTCTGTTAATAAACTTACCCATGACCTAAAGTGTTTTATAACCTTCTTTCCCACTCATTTTGTTTTCCAGGATCTTGTCATGGGGAGGACGATTGGAACTGATAAGGAATAGGGGGGTTGTATTGTTTTAACAACTTGGGAACTAAAGATAGTATTACTGCCCATACAGGTACCTCTTGTCTCCAATCTTGCACTACTTTTGAGTCCTCTCAAATTTGGCTTCTCCATTGTCGCTAGGACATCCCTCCTTTCCCGTTCTAACGTTCATGTTCCCTTCCTTATTTTCCAAATGGGATGTCAATTAAACGTTTATGCTCTAATTATGGGTGGGAATATGTAAATCATGACATGTCTAAACTCCTTGAATATTAATTGTGAACCTGACTTTGATGACTTGCCCTTGCCTTGAGAAAAGGAGCTCGGTCTTGTACCAAGTATCTAATTTCTCATTTTGTGACTACTAAAAACCTATCTATGCAGCACCAAAGTTTCCTCTCTGCCATTGATACAATTAGAGTCCCTACTTCAGTTGAGGAAACATTAATGTTGTTTTTGGTGCATGAGATGGATTTGTGCAGATGGATGCAAAGCCAAGAAATGAAGAGAATGCACGAAAAGCGATGAACAAAAAGGTAATGAAAAACGAAAAATGAGACATAATTTTCTTTGCTAACTTTTTTCACAATAATAGCAAAGATTCGCAAAGAAACTTGCTGAAATATAATAAAATGTTAATAAAAATTTACAATTACTATATTTCTACTTTGTTTGCAGCAGGATAAACTTATTTCACATAATATCCATAAATATAAAATAAATATAACTAATAAAATAGTATAATATAATAAAATAAAAAAAAACAATTATTATTATTTACAAAAAAATAATATAATTACAAGATAATAAAAATAATAACTAATTATATTTTTGTAATTTTAAATATAACTTAAACATTATTGTAAGATAATGTATAAAAACAAATCGATTCATTATATATATATATATATATATATATATATATATATATATATATATATATATATATATATATATATATATATATAACCGAATCTATTCATTATATGTATAATAATTATTTCGTTTTATTGTAAATATATATAATAGTTAAATATTAATTATATGTATGTTATAATAATAATTATATATATATATATATATTATATAATAATAATTATTATAAAATACATATAATTAATATATAATTGTTATATATATATATATAAAATTATTATTATAATATACATATGATTAATATATATAACTTTTTTTTTTAATAATAATAATAATGATAATAATAATATTATTATTATTATTATTAGTGAGAAAAACAAATTAAAATAATTGTGGTTTTGTAATATGTTATATGTAAAGTTTTTTAAATGAATTAAATATATAAAATCAAATAAATTTAAATAGAAGTAGAGATATTTTTTGTTTGTTAAATTAAATAGTGTATATTATAAATTATTTCAAGTTATCATTGAAAATATTTATAAAGTGTTTCAAGTTATTAATGATACTATTAATAAGTTATATTTTTCTAATTTTAAATAATAATTTTAATTTTATTTAAACATCATTTTTTTTATTTACATTATATTTATTATGAAGGGTAAAGTAGTAATCATACAATTTAATCTATCAAAAATAAAAATTTATTAAGTTTTATCAATAACATCATACATAAATTCTCACAAACTTTCCACTCACATCCACTTAAATCACACTATCTCTCCCTTAATCCAAACACCCTCATCCTCACCTTCAAATCAATGCAAATCCACTCTCTCAAATCCACACCCCAATCCAAACACAGCATAAAGGATGAGAATTGGGTTCTAGCCGTGAATGAAGAGATAAGTGCCTTAGAAATAAACCAAACATGGGAAATTGTTAATAGGCAACTGCATAAAAATGCATATGAATGCCTTAGAAAAGAACCAAACATGAGAAATTGTTAACAGGCCACTGGATAAAAATGCAGTAGAATGTAGATGGGTTTATAATGTAAAGTATAAATCTGATGGTACATTAAAACATTACAAAGCAAGGTTAGTAGATAAAGGATTTACTTAGGCTTATGGTGTTGATTATGAGACATTTGCTCTAGTGACAAAGATGAATACAATTAGAATCATTCTCTCGTTGGTTGCTTACTTTGGTTGGGAATTACAACAATTTTGTGTGAAAAATGATTTCTTGCATGGACAATTAGACTAAGATTTCTATATAGAAATTCCTCCAAGTTTTAGGCCTATTGAAGAAGGGAGTAAAGTATGTAAGTTGAAGAAAGGCTTGTATGGACTAAAGCAGTCACCTTGTACTTGGTTTGGTTGACTCACTCATGTTGTGATCTTCATGGGGTATCGTCATAGTTAGGGTGACCATACCTTGTTCATCAAGCATTCCCTAAAAGGTAAACTTACACTACTTTAAGTCTAGGTTGATGATATGATTGTTGGAGGAGATGATGAACAATAGAAACAAACATTGAAAGAAAAACTTGTTGCTCAATTTGAAATGAAAGATCCAGGAAAGTTGAAGTACTTCCTCAAGATAGAAGTAGCTTACTCTAAGAAAGACATCTTTATCTCCCAAAGAAAGTATGTTCTTGATCTTCTCAAAGAAATATGTATGATTGATTGCAAGACCACTGAAGTTCCTATAGAACAAAACCATAAAATTGGGAGTGAGGAAGGAAGTTTTTCTGTTAATAAAGGCCAATATCAAAGACTTGTTGGAAGCTCATTTACTTAGCTTACACTAGATCAGATATAGCCTATGCAGTGAGTGTCGTCATTCAGTTCATGCATGATCCAAAGGAGAGATATTTACAAGCTGTAAACAAAATCATTCAATATTTGAAGACAAGTCTGGGAAGGGGATTATTGTTCAAGAGAAATGTAAAATTAAAAATGGAAGTGTATACTAATGCAGATTACGCTGGGTTTGTCACATATAGGAAATCTACCACATGATATTGCATGTTCTTGGGTGGAAATTTGATGACTTGGAGAAGTAAGAAACAAAATGTTGTTACAAGGTCTATGCAGAGGCTGAGTTTTGAGTTATTGCATAAGGGGTGTGTGAAGAACCTATGATCCATTATTGTGATAATAAGTCAGCTATTAGCATTGCTCAAAATCCAATTTAGCATAAAAGGACCAAACACATAGATATAGGCCGACACTTTATTAAAGGGAAACTGTATAGTGGTCTTATCATTACTTCTTATGTCCCTTTTGGGCTTCAACTAGCAGATTTGTTTACATAGGGTCTTCCTACTTGAACGATTTCATGATCTCACATGAAAGCTAGGAATGATAGATATCCATTCACCAGCTTGAGGGGAAGTGTTTTAAGTAGGCTATTAAATGTATTACTAGAAGTTGGTGGAATATTAAATGTATTATGAGAAGCTAATAGAAGATTCTAGAAATCTCCTTGTAATTATTACTTTAGGGTTAGAGTTGTTATATATAGAGACTAATGTATTGTTTCAAATCAACCAATTGAATAAAAGTCTTATTTCTTTTATATTAATTCTTTCTAGTAATTGTTACATGTGGCATCAATTGTTCTGCGACGAAGGCCAATTGGGCTGAATCACAATCCAATCGTGGTGTTTGAGCTGTTACACCTTTAAGTAAAAAGAGTTGTATCATAACTAATAGTTATAGCTTTTAGCCTAGTGGTAAGCTCTTGATCCAACAATTGATATCAGAGCCAAGGTCATGAGTTCGATTCTCGGTGGACAATTGTTAAAGGGGAGATTGTATAACTAATAGCTGTAGCTAAGTTTACAGAAAGGCTAAACAATGTATATTTCCAAAGTGGAAGATATTACATAAACGAATAACCCTAGTTCTTCAACGGATCAATCCTGCCATCATATATTTTCTCATGCCCCCGTTTCTCTCCCCCAGGGGTATTTTTACACAAATCTCTTATTGTCAATTATAGATTGATACGATAATCTTGGAAAATATTAAAAAAGATAGTCTTGTTATATTATAACCGAAAATTTGGAGATAAAAGATGATTAAGTCAGTTTTTCAGTATTCTCAATATCAACTGATTTAATCTACAAACCAAATATTGTAAATACGAGAATAGTCCAAAAGTCATGGACACTTGAATGCTCTAGTTTGAGGCCTAAACTTTGAATTGGAACAATAACTAATTCCTAATATTTGTAACTACATCAAAAGCTCTATTTCCATTTCCCTTATTTTTTCTCTCATAAAACCTTTGTTATAGGAGTCCGCGACATATGAGTTTATGTCAGATAACAAGATAGAATGCAGTTATAATTTATTACAAGACAGTTCTGTTTTTACATGCCACAGTAACCCGTCATTTCTACATGTGCACTTATTACTTAGTGTCAGAAGAGTGCAGTAGCCGTTTAATATTATTTGGCAGTTACTTTATTAGTGTTAGATATTGTTTAAATATTGTTTGATATTATTAAGATATTGTTAGATATTGTTAATCACAATATCAAACAATATCTTCTATTTACTGATTTATTTTCAGTTACTCTTTTTTAACTGTACCTCTTTCTACTATAAATAGATTACCCTATGTGTGCTTTATACACAAGGGAGATTAATCTCAAATTCTATTTTCTTTATTCTCAACAATTAGATAGTTGATATTTGTATGTCTTTGTGTAAGAATTTGCATGTATGTTTAAAAAGGGACTCTGTTAGGCTAAGGCCAGTGTTTATGGGATTGTGCTCTAGTTATATTTCAATCCAGAATTGTTATTGATAAAATTATCCTATTTGTATATGCAATCTCTTGAGTCTAACATATATCCACTAAAGTTTATACTTTATTCTCAGTATAAGGTTTGGATGTCCTAAAAGGGTGACCAATCTGATAATTTTATTAATAGATATTTGCATTTAAAAAACTTCATTTTTCTTTAAATACTTGTTGGCATTTAGATTTTTAGTTTTATTAATTACATTTATTAATTGTTTAAAATTTCAAGTAGCTGTGCCTGAATGATTTCCTGATTGTCAATCTATTTTATTTCATTAAGGTAATTAAGAAAAAAGATGGTAATGACTGCCTCACTAATTCCTGCCATTTATGAATAGTTTGTATGGTGGAAAAACTCCCAACGTCTATATTCGTTGGATTCAAATCCTGGTGGGATAAGGATTTCGTTGTTGCTGTTACGTAAAAAAAACATGTTACTTGTAGAGGTAGAATATGACAATGTGCTCTTGGAAAAGCTAGAATTGGCTGTTATTCTATTTGATTTATTTTGCTTCACTTGAGCACATAATGTGACAGGATCACTTTATTTGAAATGGAATGATAACCTGCATTTCAGACATATCCAATATTTAATGCTGATCAGAAAATTGATCGAAGGTGATTGATTATTTTTGCAGAATTTTCTGTTACAAGATAATTCTGAAGGAATGGGGTTTGGTGGCAGCAAAAGCAGCCAAAGAACCATTATCTTTAGCCCAAGGGTTTGCAACAATGTTGACCTTGTAGTTGGGAATGTGATCCGAATTCACCCTCCATGGTAAGATTGTAGAGTTTTCAATTTCTTTAGTTATTGTTGAATATGGAAAACCATAAACAAAATATAACGTTAAATATGTTTTTAGATCCTAAATTTTGATGCAAAATTCGAAGTCATTCTTGTCTTAAACTTTGATAGAATTTGATTTCCAAAATTTTAAAATGAATAGTTAGTCCTCCTGAACAAACTGTGTTAAGTTTTTTGGGCATGTCAAACAACATTTCAAGTTAGCATTTGAGCTGTTTACACCATTTGATACTTTTTAACTCAAATGTCAACTTGGAACACCGCTTACCACTCTAAACAATCAACGTCATTGTGTTAAGAGGATTATATCCATTCGTTTTTTAAGTATGAAGACCAAATGTATCCAAGATTTAAGATGAGAAATTTCAATTTCATATCCAAGTTTAGGGATTACAAACACATTTAAACCAAAAATAAATTCTGAAAAGTATTGTTCATCATCTTTTACTGTCCACAAAGAGGAGGTATATATATATATATATATATATATATATATATTCAAGGTTGTCATACTCGAGAGAGTTTAACAAACTCGGATTGTAAACTCTAAAGAGTTCACTTTAAAAAAATCATTTATAGATGAGTTAAATTAAAGTTTGTGCGAATTCATCGAGTTCAATCTTGAGTCTACTGAGTTTACACAAAAAATGAGTTTGCTTTCGAGTTAAAAAAGAAGTTATTAGTAAAAACATAAACTCACACATTTAAGGAATTAAAGTTTGATAACCATGTGTGTATATATATATATATATATATATATATATATATATATATATATATATATATATAACAGAGCACTAGCTAGGTGTCATGCATACAAAATGTGTCAGCCATTCCTAATAGAATGCACAAAATAATATAACAAAAAATGCAACACGTAAACAAAATAAAACAGATAAAATCAGAGAATCAGAACAAAAATATATTCCTTGATATTCCCTAACAGTTCCCCTCAAACTTAAGGTTATGGAAAACATTGAGTTTGTCACGCAGAGGACAAAAACAACTTTGAGAGAGTTTGGTGAGGTGATCAACAACTTGATCAATAGCAGGGATGTGAGGGACAATTAAATACTGATTATGGACTTTCTCACGAACAAAGAAGTCCTCAAGCTCCATATACTTTGTGCGACAATGCAAAAAGGATTATGGCTGAGAGCAACAATGCTTTGCTTATCAAAGAGAATTACTAGTGTAGTACAACTGATGTGGAGTTCCTTGAGAAGTGAATGCAGCCTAAGAATTTCAGAGCAAAACTTCTGTATTCAGCCTCAAACATTGGAACGAGCAACCAAAGTTTCCTTTCTAGACCACTAGGAAACCAAATTAGGTCTAAAAAAATACAAAGAATCAGAGGTGGACCGATGATCATCTATATCCAAAGCCCAATCAATATCACCGTATGCATGTAAAATGTAACAACCATTAGAGAGTTGCAGGGCGAAGTTGTAGACCATGAGAAAGAGCCTTTTAAGCAGCGGAGTATACGTTTGACCACTTTCTAGTGTTCTAAGAAAGGTTGAGCCATGAATTGATGGACCTTGTTCACACTGTAACTGATTCCAGTCCTTGTAATAGCCACATATTGTAAAGCACTAACAAGGGAACGATAAAGAACAAGATCATCCATGTAACCAGAACCAAGTTTAGACAGTTTAAGTCCTCCTTGAAAAGGAGTAGATATACCTTTTGCACCAATCATGCCAACTTTATCAAGAAGGTCCCAGATATATTTTTCTTGAGATAAAATTAGAAGCCATTAAGAACCATTTGACCTCAGTGCCAAGGAAATAATCAATATCACCAAGTTGTTTTAGAGCAAACACAAAGTACAATTTGCAAAGTTTGTAGCAGAGAAGAAGAACATGTCAAAATGATATCATCAACGTATATAAGAACATAGATACATCTTTCAACAGAGTTAAAGACCAGTAATCATCACATTTGCTTTGAACAAATCCAAACCATAAGAGTGGAAGTGAGTCACTCATACCAGACTCTCGAAACCTGTTTCAAACCATAAATGGTTTTATGAAGTTTGCACACTAAACTGGAATCTGGGTTCTCAAAGCCAGGGGGCAAATCCATGTAGACTCTTCTTGGACAATACCATTCAAGAAGGCATTATTAACATCAATTTCTTGAATATACCACTGATTTGTAAAGAGTGAGAATGATGTAACGGGAGAAAAAGTCTCTAAATAATCACAGCCAAATTTCTTATGTATATTTATTGTAAGTACCATCAACATTTATTTTAACATGAAAGATCCTTTTGCACCCAATATATGTGTGGCCAGGAGGAAGAGAAGTGAGGTTATTAGCCATCTATGCATCATTCTTATCGTGCATGGCTTGCCACCAAATAGGAGAGAACAAGACTTCTTGGTAGTTAGTTGGTTCAGGAAGGGTAGGAAATTGTTTAGGCTTAACAATCCCAAAATGTGGAACGAGTTTGCATGGTATGAGTGGAAAAAGTAGATGGAAAAGGATGTTCAACTTGGTGAATAAATTGAGTGGACCAAGAACCTGTAGTATCAGTTGGAAGAGATGAGACAAGAGGTAAAACAATAGTAGATGAAGGGGTAGCATGCTAAATGGGAGAGTGATCATTAAATGGGAGAATGATCATTAATAGAAGGAAGCATTACAAGTGGAATGGAGCGAGAATGAGATACCAATGGTGTGGAGGAAACTGTGTTGTAAACCAAAGGAAAGGTATTTTCCTCAAATAAAACATCTTTGGAGATAAAATGTTTGTCATTGAAATCAAGACATTGTAGAATTGACGACTTAGGAGAGACAACTGAGGAGAGACAACTAGGTAAAGTGAGGAAGGAGAGGTGAACCAAGAGAGAGCCTTTTAATAAAACAAAATGATCAGCCTAGGATTTAACAAAATAAATAGAGGGATGAAATTCTAGTTTGTTGTTGATGAATGAGATGAAAGACTCGTATTCAACGGGAGACCTTCAAAGATGGAGTATGCAGTTGTTCATATTCAAGGACAGGATCACCGATGGAGTTGAGGGTATTGACAAGAGTTTTAATGTGGAGGGGAAACGCATTAATCGATTTTTCTCCTTTCTTCAAGGTGCGCAACTCATTTCTCAATTGTCGAGCTTTGGCTCTGGTTTGTGAGTTAAAATGAGAATGAATTTTGTCCCAGAGTTGAAAGGAGTGTTTGCATCCAATAACACAAGTTAAGAAGGCAACCGATGAAAACGACTGCAACAACAAGAGTAGTTGGTCTTGAGTCTCCCAAGCACCGAACTCAAGATTTTCAATTGCAGATTTGCGATAAGATGACAGAAACTGAAGGAGAATCTAATGATTTACCACCTTGCGGCGGGGATGGTAGGCTTTGATGACTGATTCAACCAGCTGTTTCAAGAGGAGGAAATTGGTGTCTGAGAGCTTCTCTAATAGTGTAGACTTGGGTTCGGAAATAGTCCCCATGAAACAAAGATAGCAACAAAAAAATAACGACAGGATCTCGAAAAAGAATTCAACGATACCTTGTTGAATATTAAATCTAGAAATAAAATATATTCTGAAAGTATTGTCTATCATTTTTATTGCCCACAAAGAAAAAGTTCGTGGGGTATATATACACACACACACACACATATACATACATATATATATATATATATATATATATATATATATATATATATATATATATATAACATGCGTCATCCATTCCTAACAGAACGCACAAAGCTATATAACAGAACATGCAACACGTATACAAAACAGAACTGAGACAAAATCAGAGAACCAAAACAGAAAGATATTCCCGAACAGTTGTTGAATTGAACTGTGCTTAATTTTGACTTGGCATGAACTGCTTGTGTTGTTTCTTGATCTCTGATATGGTTTTGGTTTTGACAGGAAGGAAGTTCAAGTGGGAAATGATAATATTATCCTGTGCACTTATTTCTCATAAATTTAATGTCCACTTTTAATTCATTTTATAGAGAATTAATAATGTATTACGACAAATGTTAATTGTATAGAAAGTTTAAAAGAAATTAAAAATCAAAAACTTGATCATATGTATCAAATTATAGAATTTCAAATTTTCTCATCTCTTTTCGTTTGTTCGAGGTGTCACTAGCTCTACTAGCGCTAGGGCGTTAATAGTGTAAAATTATTGTCTAATTCATATATAACAAAAGTGCAATATATATTATTTTCAAAATGTACTAGAATATAAGTGATTTAATCACCTTTTATTATTTTTAAATTTTAACAAAACTTTGCATATTCATGATGATATTTATAACTTATATGTTGGATTTGCAAAATTTACTTAATAGAAAGGTATTGATTTTGTAGTAGATATTAAATTATCTCATTTGAAATTTAAGAATTTAAATTTTGAACATGTAGGGATTTTAAATCAAAGTGCTTTAAATTTTTAGAATTTTAAAAATTCTTCATCCAAATACATGATAATGTATCTGTGAGGATGAAGAACAACTTTATTAAGGTTACTAGAATAATTTAATCTCTTCTCATGTATACATATTGATAGGGAAAACAACATATTTAAAAAGTTTTAAAAGCATAGTTATTAAAGGTAAAATATACTTTTTATTTTTAAATCAGTACATGTATTAGATAATTTTTGGAGTAAAATATTTTCTCGAATTATACTTACAATTTTTTTCATCATTTTTGTTAGATATAGTTAGTTATAATATCTTATTATATTATGTGTATTTGGACTTGGTCCATATTTTTTAATATTATTGTTTATTATAAATATAGTACTTTGTGTGTATTTTTTACAAAAGGAAAATTAATTCTATATCTAAGTTTTTACTATTTTCACATGGTATAAGAGTTGAGGTTTATTAGTAACCGGATAATGATAGAATGCCTCTTTTTTTTACCCTGAAGTTACCCGCCTACGTGGCAGTTATTATTTTAATATTTTTTAAGAAAATGGCAATTGAAGGCAGCGGCAAAGGAAATCTAGCGTGATGTGCACGCGCTTTGAGTTGGATAAAGTTTTTAAAAAAACACATTGCCTGCGCGTTTTCCCTCGTTTCTTCCCCTCAAATTTCTTCTTGGAGTAGAGACGCACAAGCAAGCAGAGAGGCATTTGAATCGCAAGGCATTCTCTTCCCCAAAAGGTTATCGTTCCATAAAGGTTGGTGTTGTGGGTCGCAGTGGAAGCGGATAGCGGAGTTGTGGAAAGTGGTTTGGGTTGTTGGAGGCGGCGAGTTCCGCGGAAACCTAATACTTCTTTTTTAAATTTTTGCCATTCAGGACCTAAACGCCAAATTTGGTACCTTGATAAGGAGCAAGCATATCAATCAAGTCGTTCTTAGTGGCCCCAATACTGCAGTAGTTTGCAAACTTCTAATTTCAGATTCACCCCGCTCGATGAAGATAGGGAAGGGCTAGAAGGAATTTTGCAATCAACATCAATTCAAAGAAGGGGATCGTGTGCTCTTTCAAGTGGATCACACTGATGCTGATGAATTCATTACAGTCTTTGTCAACAAATGTTTGTGGGACGACTAATTATGATCTTCAAACAATTTCATATGATGTAATGAAAGTTAAGCTTTTCATAAAAATCTGATATTTGTGTTTTCTGGTATTTCAATGAACTGTCCTTTTGTGTTTCCATAACTGCCTTTTTATGATGAACATTTTGTACTGCCAGTACTGCAACTGATTTTACACTGTATTATTACTTGAAATAGGGTTTCGACACAATCGTATAGCCATCGAAATAATTCCATCACCATGGATCATCACCAAACAACCTAAATAAGTAATTGGAATTCAAGATTCAATTAAAAACGAACTTTTCTTGTTCGATAATCAAGTGTCCTTTTATGATTCCATAATTGCCTTTTTACCATGAACTTTTTGTACTGCTAGTACTGCAACTGATTTTATACTGTATTATTACTTGAAATAGGGTTTCGACACAATCATATAGCCATCGAAACAACCTAAATAAGTAATTGGAAATCAAGATTCAATTAAAAACGAACTTTTCTGGTTCGATAATCAAGTATCCTTTTGTGATTCCATAACTGCCTTTTTACCATGAACTTTTTGTACTGCCAGTA
>Ga0209589_1003016_pt1 | contig 29406 bp, 38 predicted proteins | sample CowpeawhiteBW_FD_187525 | JGI IMG/M metagenome (GOLD analysis project Ga0209589, IMG submission 187525) | Root nodule microbial communities of legume samples collected from California USA - Cow pea white BW (SPAdes) (version 2) | ecosystem: Host-associated > Plants > Roots > Nodule | place: USA...
GGGGGCTGGTGGATCACATGTGTTGGACTACGGGCGGGTAGGTCCGTAGAGCAGGACTACGAGCGGGGAGGTTCGTAGAGGCAGGACCACGAGCGGGCAGGTTCGTGTGAGCATCATGTTCCCGAGTCCAAGGCTAACCAATTGTATGATTTAAAGACTGATAAGTCTTGGGGTTAAAGTCTTGGCCAAGAATTATATATAATGAATAAGATGGGTATACGATTTATCTTGTGTTTTATACGCTTGTTATTTTATTTTCTCAGCTCACCCTTTCTGTTTGTGTGTGGCGATGATCGTGTAATTCGTTACACGGGAGCAGATGTTGATACAGGTGGTGCTGAGGATGTTCAGATGGTGGAGTGAGGGCTAGCATGGGATTAGAGCTAGGATTTTCTCTTACATGTATTACTTTACGTTTTTAATATGAACACGAATAATGGGAACTGGTAACAATTGACTAATTATGTCATAAGTTTCGGCGCGTGCTTTCATGAAATTAAATTTTCCCGCGTTGGGATTTTATCGAGACGACTATTAATATGATTATTTTCTTTTATTATTTACTTTTAAGTAATATTCCCTTGGGATGTTACACGTATCCCTTGAGTTGTGGCTCGGGATAGGGGTTAAGCACGTGGATTCCTTGAGTTGTGGCTCGGAATAGTATCCCTTGAGTTGTGACTCGGGATGGCGGATGAATACGAGGAACTCTTGAGTTATGGCTCGGGTTGGCGAGTGTTGTTATATATGTAAATATTTTGTATAGATGTTTATTTTGTTAGCTCACCTTATCTGCTTATGTGTGACGATGATCGTATACTTGGTATATGTGAGCATATGATATTGTAGGTGGATCTGGTGAGGCATAGAGCCGGAGCGGAGGCTAGACTTGGGATAAAGATTTTTATCAGAGATTTTCTATTTTATGATTTTGAATAAATTGTAATCAGTTACATTACCAAACTTTTGGATGATTATAATGGTATTTATAATTATGGATTTTTGAACTATTGCTGGTGTAATAAAAGTTTCAAATATCCCGTATTTTTGGGAAATGACATTATAATAAATGAAATTTATCACTTATTTATTTATTTTATTATTTTAAAACCGTAATATCTGGTAGGGATGTTACGTTACCAAAAATGGTAATTTTGTGGAAGAGAAGTCTAGTGCATGGAGAAAGTCAAACCTAATCACTAATAAGGAAATGCATGATGTGTCTCATAGTACAATCTCAAAGGATATATCAAATGTAAAAGATTAACTCTTCACTCTCTCACACAAGGGGTCTAGGCTGAATAACAATCTAGTAAGTATGTTCGAAATGAGGGCCAAGGGGTGCAAAAGAGAATGGGCACAAAAAATATAACCCTCAACCTGCATCCAAAAGTTTCTTAAACAAAAATAGTGAAGACCGAAAACTGCTAAACAAAATAACACAAACGTTAGGGCTAGAAAAATAGGCGTCAATGCGTTAACCCCAATCACATAGGAATAAGAAAAGTTTGGAAAAGGCAAATTCAATTGATGAGGCAAACAAAACCATTGATTGGAACATTCCTCAACAAAAAATGATGGAAGGGGATAATGATGTTGGAATAGAAAAAATAAAAATACAAAGTAAGGATACCAAAGAGAGTGAGATTACAGGAAAGTGCAAGAAGGATCGGTATGGTAAAGGAATGATTCTAATTAAGGAGACTCACATGGAACCAGCATCATTTTCAGAATGAAGGAAGTTTTGGGTGGGAAAATCCATCAAACAAATAGAGAACACTAAGAAAGCACAAAGGAGACAAAAGAGGTTAGCCATTCAATCTATATGTAATTATGGTTGAAAAATGGTAAAACTGAAATTGTTACCTAATGCGAATTAGCAAAAGAAATAGGGGAAACATTTTCTCGGGGCGGAGGAAGAAGTATTGAGGAAATTTGATAAGATAGAGGAAAGAGATAGAAACATTAAAAAAGAGTGAGAAGGTGGGAGGAAGAATTGTAATCAATGAAAATTGTTTGTATAAATATCAGGGGACTAGGGGAGAGATAAAACGCAAATATATAAAGGAACTCATATCTCAGGAAAGGCCTGACATGATATGCATACAAGAAACGAAATTAGGCAAGTTGAATATTGAAAGATGTTATAGTCTTTGGGGGGGATAACAATATACAATGGATCCACAAGGAGGCTAAAAATAGACCAGGGGGAATCATGACTATGTGGCATAAAGATAGTTTTAATTATGAAGGGCATATTACGGGGAAAGGGTATGTTGTGGTAATAGGTATAGCTATTGTAGGAGTGATAACCATAATAAACTGACAATTGTTGTAATGAATGTATATTCATCTTGCAATATCAATGATAAAATTGAAATGTGGGATGAAATAATTAAGATAAAATTGGCAAAAGATTGTAAACAGTGGTGTATACTTGGTGATTTTAACGATGTAAGAAAACCTAATGAGAGGAAAGGGGATAAACTTAGGGGGTAGTAGTAGACTAGAGGTGAAAGGGTTCAATGAATTTATAGAAAAAAAATGAATTATTTGAGGTAGTGGGAGGGAAATACACATGGTATAGATCTAAAGGCAGAACAAATAGTAGGTTTGACAGAATCTTTGTATCTTCCGAGTGGATGGAACAAGGGTCAGATTGTAAACAATATATCAAGGTTAAACAAGTTTCAGACCATTGTGCACTGGTTTTAAAAACATCATCAGTAGACTGGGGACCGAAACCATTCAGGTCACTCGAGGTATGGAATACAACTTCTGGTTTCACAGATATGGTAAGAGAGAGGTGGTCTAAGTATACTAGATCTGAAAACAGTTTGGTAATTATGAGGGAAAATTTTTAAAAGTTGAAATATGATCTTAAGGTATGTATTAAAGAAGTCTTTTGGTATACAAAGACTAATAAACAAAACAAAATGTAATAATGTAGATAGGGAAGTTGGGTGATTTGGATAATGGAAGTAACTTATATGAAGTTATAAGGCTAGAAAATATGAAGTTCCTTCATGAACTAAAATTGGTTTGTAACAAAGAAAATGCAATATTGTATCAAGTCTAAATACTTTCATTCTATGATTAGATGGAGGAGAATTAAGAATGAACTAAAAGGGGTTTATCTATATGGAAATTGGTGTGAGGAGCCAAGTAAGGTGAGAGATGTAGTGAGAGAATTTTTTGAAAACAGATTTAAGGCAACAAAGTCCAACAGCATTAGCCTAGGTAACATTCTATTCCCATCCCTAATTGATGAAGAGAAAGCAATTAATCAGTGTGGGAGTACAAAAAGCCCTAGGCCTGATGGCTTTAATTTTTACTTTATAAAAAATGGCTTAAATACCTTTTTGGTCCTCATTTCCGTAGTGTTTGTTGCGGATGATCCTCATTTTGACAGAATATTTAAAATGGTTCTCATTTTTACCGAATGTTTAAAATGATCCTCATTTTTGCAATTCGTGTTTTATTTGGTCCTTTTCTGTAGCACCGCTTAAATCATTAACGGAGCATTGTACAGATTGCACAATTTGTATTAGGGTGTGTTATGTATACTGTACAGGTGTGGTACAATGCTCCGTTAATGATTTAAATGGCGTTACAGGAAAGGACCAAATAAAACACGAATTGCGAAAATGAGGACCATTTTAAACATTATGTCGAAATAAGGACCATCCGCAACAAACAGTACGAAAATGAGGACCAAAAAGGTATTTAAGCCATAAAAAATAATTGGGAAACAATAAAGAGTGATGTAATTCATGTTGTGAAATCTTTTCAATAAGAGGGGAATATACCGAGGGGATGTAATGCTTCCTTCATAACCCTAATTCCTCAAAAGAAAAATCCAATAATATTAAATGATTTCATATCTATATCCCTAGTCGGGTGTGTGTATAAGATCATCTCTAAAGTTTTGGAAAATAGGCTAAAAAGAGTGCTTCCAAAAATAATAGATGTTTAACAATCAGCGTGGCAATAGTTAAGGCGGACTATGAAAAAACATGACTCAGTTAGTTGGGACTTCATGTACTACATGATGTGTAGATTAGGATTTTGCAATAAATGGATTGATTGGATAAGAGCATGTATGGAATCATCAACAATCTTTGTACTAGTTAATGGTAGCCCGACTTGGGAAATTAGGCCTACAAGAGGGTTGACACAAGGCTATCCAATGACCACATTCTTATTTTTAATTGTTTAGAGGGATTAGCAGGGATGGTAAGACAAGAAACTTATAATAATATGTTCGGAGGTGTGACAATTGGAAATAAAGGAACCATGGTTAACCTGCCATATTTTGCTGATGAGACATTATTTGTATGTGAGGCTAAGGTCAAGAATATCATTATTATAAAAAGTATGTTGAAATGCTTTGAATTGATGTCAAGTTTAAAATTTAACTTCCACAAGAGTAGAATTGGTGGTGGTACGGGATTACGATGGATGTATTGGAAAACTTATCCACAATATTAAATTGTGGTCATATGGAAATCCCCTTCCAGTACTTAGGAATGTCGATAGGGGGAACCCAAGGAAACCATAATTTTGGCAAGAAGTAGTGAATAAAATAAGGAACAGGTTGACTAGATGGAAAGGAAGAACACCGTCTTTTGCTTGTCGTTGATGAGTTCATATTTATGTCCTCATTTAACGTTTAATTCTGGTTATTTAATTGAATTTATGTGTTTAAAAAATGATTTAATTTACGGTTCTGATAATTAGACTAGTTGAGCTTATGTGATAAAAATGTCTTAAAAAGTGATATTTAGTTGCATAATTATTTTTGGATATTTTAACGTTTGTTGATGCAGCTGAAGTTAAGATTAAGCTCATTTTATGGTGGAAAAATAAATTGATTAAAGTTACAAAACACCTTTAAATAAGGCTAAAATCAACAAGTTTTGGAAAAATCACTTTTGCACCCCATTGATTACTTATACACTCTCCTTTTTCGAAATGGATCTCATGAAGCCTACTTCTACACTCCAACCTTTGTCTATTTTCAACCCTTTTTTCACCCAAATACTAGATGCACTTAGATGCTGTCATGTGGCAATCCTCGACTTTTAAATCTATCCAATTAAAACATTTCACGTGCACCAATCAGGATCCGACACATCATCATCTCCTTCTCTTCTCCACACAGTAGTACCTGCACGCATCACAGATCTGCACCATCATGAACCTACAACCTTCATGTTACCATGTGCGGCCACCTAAAAGCGCGAGCCACCGAGTCGCACACCGTCGGTAACAATACCCATGGAAGCAGCATGGATTCCAGTATTGTACCAGCAGAAACCCTAATGCAGCAATCCCTAATTCTAGAGAGTGTTGTGTGCAACGTGGCAGTCTCTCAATGGACACTAAAATGGTCAATGAGTCAAATATGGTCAAGCATTCCAAGGCTGGTCAAACATTGCAGATTTGGTCAAAGTTGGTCAAATAGTCAAACAAGAGGGACAAAATTGGAAATTAGATAGAAAATAAGTTGCTAAATAATTAATTAAAGATTTTTAATTAATTATATTTGGTATATCTGAAATTATCAACAGAGGAAATCTTCCAAATATTTTAGAAATTGATAAAATCTATTACTTATTTGAGAAATATTATATCAAGAGATAAAAAATTTTACCAACAGAAGAGATAAAGCCTAACTCTAATCAATGCCTATCTAAAGAGACCAAAGGGAAGCAGAAAAACAAGCTCTAACATCTAAAGAAGATAAATTTGAGGTTAATTAACTCATTCTAATTAATAGGTAATTCAGTCAATTACCAAAGTCCAACCAGGTAAGCCTATGAACCTAGTAACATTTGTGTAGTCCAATGTATGCTAAAACTAAGAGTTAAAAGTAACATATGTGTAGTCCAATGTATGCTAAAACTAAAAGTGTTGTAAGTATTAAAACTAAAATAGTTAAAAGATAACAAAAGAATTATAACATTTGTTGTGTAAAATCTAGAGGTTCTTCAATCAATCATTCTTCCATTTGCTCTACGGTATTTTCTTGAGGTTCTTGATCAACCTAAAAAAAATAAACAAAAATTGATCAAGCTTTTCAAAATATGATCTAATATGTAAATGAAATAAGATAAATACAAAGTACCCAAATTATAACATTGAATGCAAATTGTTAGCATGCTGTTATACCTGGTCAAAACAAGGAACATGAGTGGAAGCAGATGAACGTGGAGCAATGACACTATTTTCTTTCCCAAAAGCTAATGACATCGTATGTTCTATATCGTCCTCATTCAAATCAGGGTTTTGTTGCTTAAGTATGAGTGTCATCATTGTTTCCAAACCTTCAATCCTTTTTGCCATCCCATCTATTTTCATATAATATCCTTTTAAATAATGATGGGGTCACAGTCCTTCCATAACAATGAACCTGACTAGGCTTTTCTTTTCCAAACATTGATTCAAAAGTCTTTTTCACATGCAGTTGATGAGTTTTGCATAGATCCTTCAAGCTTAGACTGAAACATATGTATATGTATATACATCAAAGTTCATGATTAAGAAAATGAACCACTCAAACATATATCATAAATTAAAATAAACTTACAATAGTATCTTATGTTTCTTTGTCCACTACTTTTCCTTTCCTACAAGGACGACCTTGGCGAGTTTTTATAAACATTTCAACTCTACTGACTTCTTCTCCATCCTTTTTCCTAGCACTCTATATGAATTTAAAATTAAAGCCTTCAACTAATGAGAATCTCATTCTAACAGGCAATATAACAAAATTCTCAAAGTCTCATTATAAATGACAATGCATCCATCATACAAAAAGCAATCGTTTAAGTATTTTCTCAAATATCAATATTGGTGACAATATATCTTACATTATATAGAGAAGATGAGAGAGAAATAAGAAATATTATACCAATTCAGCTCGAACTCTTCCAAAGTTTATTGGCCCCATTGGGTGCATATACTTTTGCTTTCTCCTACTTATTGTATTTTTTTCACTAATGCTCTATATTTTGATATCAAAATCAGTGGTAGTTGTAGTGACATCAATATATTAAAATCACTTGTAGTTGGAGTGACATGAATATATTAAAATCAATGACAATTGTAGTAGCATCAATTTCTTAAAATCAGTCGCAGTTGCACTAACATCAATATATTAAAATCAGTGACAATTACAGTAGCATCAATATATTAAAATTAGTGGGAGTTGCAGTGACATCAATATATTAAAATCAGTGGCAACAATATACTAAAATCATTAATACTATGCTTACAAAAGTGGCCTTCCACATTACAACCTAGATCAATTCTCTTGGTTAGCATTATCCATTCATTATCTGAATTAATCAATAAATTCAATAAACCAAATTAGTCAATAGTCTTATACCTGGATCGTAGTATTTTTCCAATAAACAATCAATTGCTTAAAATGGTCTTCAGGAATGTGCACTAAACGATTTTTCAATCGCTCTTTCATCGTGGAATATCTTACAAAATTGTGACTCTTGATATAACATTTGTATCGCCTCCAAGCATCATTTATGCGACCAAATATTGTTTTCTCTTCATAGTGAGAAATATTGATTTTTTCCCGAGGAATTATTAGACAAAAGAAAAACATGAAGGGATTAATATGTCATATGTATTAAATCATTAGACATGAGTTTATTTAAATACCATGACATATTTCCATATGCGATCTTTGTGATCTTTGACCAAGGCTTTGAAGTTTGTATAAATCAATGGACAAAAGTTTGAATTCCTAGCTATGGTTCGAAGAAAATAGCTCAAGTTAGACAGAACTTTGTCATTAGGACCAATAGGCTCTCCATCTTCATCCAAGATAACTTCAGGTCGGTCTTCAATCTTTCTCGAATGAATTTTTAAGCATTGAGTTGGTCTTCGAGTTCTTTTCTTACTTGTGGCTATTGTAACAATAAAATTCTTTAAGTATATGTATAGTGATTGAATACATAAATAAATAATAAGCAATAAAATTTGCAAGAATGCAATATTACCTTCTTCTGTGGTTATTTCATTGTCTTCTCTTTCATTCAAACTTTCTTCTTCATTAATTATCTCATTCTCTTCTCTTTCATTGAAACTTGCTTCTTTAAGTCCTTCATCTTCTATTTCATTTTGAAATTCATCATCTTGGTGGTCATTTTCTTCTTCAACCACTAGTTCAACTTTTTCTCCCTTTTGATAAAGAAATTCACCAATCATGATTGATCTATATAATTGGGTTGGTTGTTTCTTAACATCGAATTCATTCCCAACAATGGATTGATAACCTTTTGTTAATGACCTTTTCTTTTTCTCATTTCCCTTTGATGTATCACGTTCCACTTCTACCCTCTTAACAGATTTTTGATTTTCTTTGGTTTTGTCAACTATATTCACCCATTCTCGAACGACATTTTGAATCCTCTTAGAAGTCACATCTCTTGATATTCCTAATTTAGGTGGTTGTTTATTTGAATTGCCAACTTCACGTAAGGTAGCTTCAAGTAATTGTAGCCTTGATTTACTTTTTTTCTCCTTGTGTTATTACCTTCCTTGCATTCTTGTGATGAAATATGTCAATTGTACTCATCCATTCCCCAACGAAATTTTGAGTCCTCTTAGAACTCACATCTCCTGATTTTCCCTTTTTAGGGGGTTACTATTTAGCATTTGAATTCCCAACTTCTTGTAAGCTAGCTTTAATCAATTAAGGATTTGACTTACTTTTTTCACCTAGTGTGTTTACCTTGTTTTTTGCATTCTTCTTGGCTTGAACTACAATCAAAGATCTTGAAATGGCCCTTATCTTTACTCTTGACTCATTAATGGTTTGTATTGTTTCTTTATTGCTTAGAAATGGTCCTTTCCTTTTATCTTTCACAGCTTCAATTGTCACTATATTTTGACTAGGTTCTATAGGTGGTTCCACACTAGAACTAAGAGTGTTCTTATTCTGGCATCTAACTTCAAAATTGGACAAATTAAATTGTCCATTAGACACAATCAAAAGTGCCTTAGTTGCCACAACAATGCTTCCTTTTTCACGTTTGACTTGGAGCCTCCTAAGCAATTCTTTGCTTGATTTAACTTCAGGTATATCCAAATAATGATTATTCTTTTCACCCTTTACTGCCAATTTCATTTTATTTTTCGAGGTTGCTTCCTTTTCCATTATCTAAAAAACCAAACCAAAACATTGATTAAATTATGATTCCATAAAACATGGTCATATAGGTAAAATAAGCCCATAAATAATAACTTTGAATATCTATTTCTTGATCATGTTTTGTTTGGATAAAATAATTTAAATTTACTGAATTTTAATTTATGATTTAAATAGAGTATTATAATTATTATCAAATAAAAATATATATAGTTAACAATAAGGCAAAATAGGGCAAAATAGTACTAGGAATCAGTAACCTTTACTACTACTACGATTTACGTGTTTAGTTATTTCTCCTTTTTGGTAATAATAAGTTACCACTAAATCATTTCAATTTTGCTTCAACCACTAAATCAATTTAAGGACATGGTTTGTACCTTTACTACTACTATGTTGTAGGAATAGTAGGCCTTATGTTGTCTAATTTGGTGTAGTTGTTGATGGTTGTAGTGCCAAAAGAGGGACTATAAATCTGCCACAAGACCAAGGATATACAGAAAAGAGATTGTGATTGTAATAAAAACTGAAATTTATACTAAAGTGATGCTAGAAAGTAAAACATAGGGTAAGATATAAAAGTCACCAAATTTTCTGCTACTTTTACTTCAGCAACTTCATGGCAAATAATCATATCTAAGGGTTGTTCATGAAAATACCCCAAAACTTAATTACTAATTTCCTTAAATTCCAAGTGGGGAGAAAAGATAGAATATAAGTAACCATCAGTTATTCATTATTATTCATTACCTCAATAAGAGATAACATGATGTCAAGTCCTTGAGTTCTATGCTCTAGGTTCTACCAATTCCAAATCCCACCTTTGAAAAGTATACAAGTTTCACTATTCATTTGAAATTAAAAACTAACACAACAGAAAATAATGTTAAAAAATTACTCCATCACCTAGTAATCTAGAGACAAAATGACCTCTGTATAATAAACAACTAAAATAATCTACTTGTCTCCAAAACTAAAAACTGCCAGAACAAAACTTAAGGTTAAAATCAATCACAATTTCTCCAAATTTATTTGAACAAAAATTTGAGAATAAATACAGATTTCTCTACATTGCAACATTCTATTTAATCAACAGAAAGAATAGTAGGTCTTACTACAAAAGGTAATTCCTTTCTTTTTAGTCCATAAAGTCAAATAAAGTTTCATCAAAATCATCTTCATTACAGGCAATTTCCTCCCATGCACTAGAAGGCTTCTGACTTACTGTCACAGCCATGTCTCTCCTAGCCCAATTAAGTTCACCATCATTTATTGTAGTATTTAGCTTAACACCATTTGATTTGTCAGATTGGTCACCCATGTTAAATAAATCTCTTGGAACCTTTTTCATAACATAACGTCTATTTATGTGTAAAGGGTCTTGGATATAGAAGCATTGTTGGACTTGAGAAGCTAGCACAAAAGGATCACTTTCATACACTTTTTTGTTGAAATATACACAAGTAAATCCATATTTCTCTTCTTCAACTTCATACCAATCACATTTGAACATCACAAACGTGAAATTACTGTAATAATCTAACTCAAATATATCTTTGATAGCTCCATAATACATTATGAATTCAAGTTTTGGATTATCATCCTTTGTACTTGCAAAACTTGAAGTTAATGAAACCAATGTCACACCAGAATTTTGAGTTTTGTGTTTGGCAATCTTGCTTCATAGTATGAAATTTATATCCATTAATGAGGTAACCTGAAAACCTCTTTGCCACATTATTTGGCCCTCTAGAGAACTCTCTTATTTGACATGATACATCATCTTTCAAAGCTCGATTTTTAAACCATTCACTAAATTATTGACTTTGAGTTTTTGCCTTTGCCCACTTTTTTCTTTTAGTTCGCATATTAACACTCTCATCTACAAAAACGACAATAAATATATTATTAGTTAGAACTAAAAATGTATATGATGATATGTAAAAAGACAATGAATTGTTATCATACCTAATGTAAATGTCAATTTCATCACAATTGAGTAAGAGGTATCGATGAGCTTGAGCTTTTGATGTCAAATCTATAGAAAAAGGTTTACCGTTACTTTTCCCCCTATAGGGCAGCCTAAACTTGAGAAATAATCAATTTCATATACTTTACATAAATCATTGTGGTCATAATTGCAACCTTCTCTATTTATCCTTGTTTGTACACCTCCATGCAAATATCTTGAGCAAAAAGTTAAAGCTTCTTCTGCCAAATACCCTTCAGCAATAGAACCTTCTAGATAAGCTTCATTACGAACATAACTTTTCAATCTACATAAATATCTTTCAATGGGATACATCCAGCGAAATTGAACAAGTCCATCCAATCTCACTTCATTTGGCAAATGAATAGGTAGGTGAACCATTATGTCAAAAAAACTAGGTGGAAAAATCATCTCTAACTAACAAAGTATTTGTAATACTTCTGCTTCCAAGTAATCCATATCTTGCAACTATATAGCGAAAGAATGACCCAAATCGAATTAGAGGTTCAGCCACTATATTAGACATAGTGCTTTTTGTTGCCACAGGTAATAAGTAATGCAACATGAAATGTGCATCATGACTCTTATAACCAGAGATTTTCCTATTATTAACATGCACACATTTCGAAATATTTGATGCACTTCCATCTAGTAATTTGGCAGTCTTAAAAACACCACAAAAGGTAGATTTCTCATGAGCATTCATCGTAAAATAGGCTGGTGAGTACTCCAACTAACCTTTACCAATCTCTCTTCGATGAAGATCATTTCTTATTCCCATATTCTACAAATCATAACGTGCATTTACATGATCTTTTGTCTTTCCTTGAATATCCAAAAGGGTCCCCAAAATACTATCACATATGTTTTTCTCAATGTGCATCACATCAAAATTATGACGTAATTTATTTGTTGCCCAGTAAGGCAACTCAAAAAAGATTGATCTCTTTTTCCATGGACCATTACTTGACTTTTTTCCGTTCTTTCCAAATTCATTGACAAAATCTTTTAATATATGTCGAATGTTTGTCCCTTCTAGCATGTATGGTGTAGACCTTAATTCTTTTTTTCCATTAAAAGACTTCTTATTAAATCTCCAAGGATGGTTCATTGGAAAAAAGACACGATGATCCATATAGCACATCTTATGGCTACATTTTAGGTAGGATGAATTAGTGTCATAATTGCAATATGCACAAGTTAATCTTCCTTTTGTGCTCTAACTAGACAACATAGAATATATGGGGTAATCACTGATTGTCCATAGAAAAGCTGCACGCATTTGAAATGTCTCATTTTTTGAAGCATCATAGGTTTGTACTCCCAACTCCTATAACTCATTCAGCTCCTGGATCAGCGGTTGAAGGTACACATCAATATCATTTCCTATTGATTATGGTCTAGGAATCAACAATGATAACATTGTATATTCAGGTTTCATGGACAACCAATGTGGAAGGTTGTACATGTCCTTGAGGTCTTCCTCTTGTGTAAGCAAAATCAAGAAATGATTCAACACCCTTTATATACTCATTACTAATCCTTGGAAATTTACTCCACTCCTTACCCATCATCTTTAATGTAATACATAAGAAATTATAGTTTCATTAAGAAATTAATAATTGAAAATAGTATTACATGAATTAAAATTATAGTATTATTAAGTAATTAATAATCTATAAAATAGAAGTTAAACAATGGTTCACTTATGACTTAAAACAAAATTAAGCTAAAACGTTTCTAGCCCATAAACATTCACTAAAACTGCAACAAAAAATAACTAAATTGGAAAAGCATAAACTAAAACAAAGTTTTGGCTCCTTTTCTTATCCAAGAGATAATAAGACTCGAGGTAATATATTTATACACGTAATTTTGAAAAATAAAACTTTATTAGTAAGATTCAATTTAATCACTTCTAAAAAAGTTGTTAAGTATCATTTTCATTTTTCTAAATAGACTGGATAGATGATAAATAAATGGATTGTTCCCTACTCTTCACCCCTCTTTAAAGAAAAAAAAAGAATAGAAGCAATAGTGAAAATGATGAAGTCGACTGAGGGTCTGCAAGCCTCCATCGCCAACCTTTCACTCTCACCTACCTTTTCCTCATACTTATCCCCTTTGCACTGTAAAAAAAAATGTCAACCTCATTTCCTCTACCCTGCTAATGTTTATTTAGTAAATGACAAAAAATCTCCTATGGATATTCATTTTTATCTAACCTTATGCTTACATAGGTCTTTAATTCACAACCTTTTCTTTTATTTCTACTATGGTTTTCCAGGTCACCTTATATCATCTTATATTTCAAAATAATGACATTCTTTACTATATCTGAATCCACTTTCACTTTCAAGATTGATGTAGAGTGCCACAAAAAAAATATGCATTACAAGCCAAAGCATGTTAAAGAGAGAACACCTAGATATTAAAAGTTATTGTGACATACACTTGAAAATATCACCAGGAACGTCCTTGAATTGGACCTGTATCTCAGCCTTTCTAGAATTTAGGGCCTTCCCTGCTTTTAGTATATAAGATCAATTTAATAGAGTCTTTAATCAACAAAGACAAGTTAAGCTATGTTATGTATGCATTCAAATATTGGAGGAATGAAAACATCACTAGTAGCTAATGAAGAATTATATGGCTTACGTGTGTCACTTAAGGAACTTTTGTAACATCCCGACCGAATATTACGTATTTAAATAATAAAATAAAGAAAAGTAATTAAGCCGCAATTAACAAAACCTCATTTCCCAAAATGTGGGAAATTTAAAACTTTATTAAACTATAAAAAGTCCAATATTCCATAATTTATAAACGCAAAGTATAATAAATATCCACAGTGTTTACAAATTATTATTCAAAATACAAATCATCAAAACTCCCAATCTAGCCCACGCTCCGAGCTTAAGCCTCACCAGCTCCTCCTGCAATATCATCTGCTCACATGTACTGCATACACGATCATCGCCAAACACAAGCAGATAGGGTGAGCTAAAAAGATAACACATAAATATACACCAATCATATATATATATATATGTATAATAAAATACATCAAAATAAAATCTCTTCTTTTATCCCGCCTGGCCACAACCATGCATGATATCATTTCACCACCAAGGAACCTCCTTCTCTATCACATGGCCACAACCATGTAATATCAATGTACATCAAGGGAGACTCTTTCCAGCTGTACCATGTGGCCACAACCATATAATATCAGTATACATCAAGGAGACTCTTTCCAGCTCTTCCACACGACCACAACCATGTTAGTAGTGTTCTACATCTTCTAATGAGTATCCCAAGGCGCCTTGCTGCCACACCTATCGACCACAATCGATAGAGCACGTGCGGGAAACCATTGCTACGGATCATACACCGTAACGCCAGATGGAGTTCCCAAATGCGAAATAGTTTGCAACGTCCCAAGACTACCAAACTCGTCAGCTAACTACTGAGGAGGGCAATCTATCTGGACCCATCCGTACTGGCCACTACCAGCACACTCACACCGGCAACACTCGCCAACCCGAGCCACAACTTAAGAGTTCCTCGTGTTCATCCGCTATCCCGAGCCACAACTCGAGGGATGCCATTCTGAGCGACAACTCAAGGAATGCCACGTGTTAACCCCTATCCTGGGCCACAACCCAAGGAACACCAGCAAGCCCACCATTGAGGTATCTTAGAAGCCTTATAGACCACGCCTTACAAATTCCATCTCATCCCATTAATACAGCAGTAACACTTACCTTGAACGCACAACAACACCCTCGCTCGCTTAAGCTAAAAGCCTTTGTTCAAATTGTCCAGTCTATCTTGCTTAAGCTAGGTTACCTCGCCTAAGTGAGTGTAAGACTCGTGAAAATTAATTAATTAATTAATAAATGCGGGTAGAAAGAGCCTTTATGGAATTAAATGTTAAATTATGTGACGTGGAAAAGTATTAGCTCAAATGGTTGAGAGTACTTGATTGTGTGAGATGACTTGGGTTCGAGTCCTATGTATGCCATTTGTGTGTTGTTTGAATTATTCTTGTTTTGTTTTGGGTAATATAATTGTGACTAGTGAGTGATGTTATAGTCATACGATTATAATGGTTATCACAAAATTTGAATTGGCATAATGGTTGTGCTTTGGCCTTATAGGTGAAGGGTCTCGGGTTCAAACCTTGAGGGACATAAAGTTGACTTTATTTTTTGTTAAACCTAGGGTTGACTTGAATGTGAAAGGGCAGCGGGAACTCTAGCAGAAGGGGCACCAAAAGGGGGGGGGGCCTTAAAAACCATAATTAACATTGAATAGGAATTTAAAAACATAATTAAGCCCATTTTCGTTTAAGTTTTTAAACTCATTTTTAAGGCGCCTACAAAAGCCAAATTTTAGGAGAGCAGGAGGGTTTCTAGAGTTGTTGATTTGACTTTTGGAGAGGAGCATGAATTGAGAGAGGGAGAGGAGAGTTTGGGTGTGCAAAGGGCTGAAGCAAAGTATTGGAATAAGGAATCATCTTCTTCCTAATTTCATTCCAGAATCACAGGTTAGAGGAGTTGTCTTTGGTGTGTGTAAATTACATGATATGTATTATGGTTTTGTGTCATTGCCTTTTCAATTGGAAAATGAGTGTGGTGAATTCGTGTATGTGTGATCAAAGTAATGAATTGGCTGGGTGGTTTTACGTTGCAAAACCCTTTTATGCATTATATGTTTTGGGAATGAGGGTTTTTGGTATTGAATGGTTATGGACGCTTAAATCTTGTGTTTTGGTAGTTTAATTGGAAATAAGGCATGATTCTGAGGTTTGCTTGCCCTTACATTGTATTGGTAATGATTGAGTGGTGTTTTGGCATTGGTTTTGGGTGAATTGAGTGCGAGAACAGAGAGGGGACTCTGCAAGTCTCGCCCAAGCGAGTCCATCTTGTCTAAGCGAGAGTTGCAGAACCTCGTTTCTGGTTTTGGTTCGCGCTTCTCGCTCAGGCTACCTGATTCAGTGTTGAGCGACACCTAGTTTCGCTTAGGCGCGAATGGCTCGCTTAGGCAAAGTTGCGAGGAAACCTGGACGTTTTAAGCGCGACTTCTCGCCTAGGCGGGAAGTTTCGAAGTGTAGAGCGATAGGTACACTCGCTTATGCGAGAATGGCTCGCCTAAGCGAGGTCGCGATGACACTTGGTGTTTTTTTGTGGAATCTTCGTCCAAGCGAGGAGCTTTGTGTGTTGAACGACCTAAGGTCTCGCTCAGGCGAGAAGAGCTCGCCTAAGCGAGATGAAGTGATACATCCACTGTTGCATACTCGCTTAGGCGAGGTAGTGTAGCCTAAGCGAGACCGACGTACTAGCTTGGGTGAAACGACATAGCTTAAGCAAGAATGGCGAGGAGTATTGTTTTATACGTGTTGTTTGTATTGTTGCTTGTATTTCCTAAAGTATAGGAATTATATGCTTGTGTTTGTGGTGTTTGGGCTTGAAGGACTATGTCCAATAGGGGTCTGGGATGTGCTTGATGGTTGGACCCATGATGGGCATGGAACTGTGTAGTTCCCGTCGGCTACTAAGTAGCGAGGAGTCCTTAGCATGGTGATTACATGCGTCGGGCACACGATGGGCAAGGAACTGTTATGTTCTCGTCATGGTCCGAGCGAGGGAGGCTTTGATGTTTTACTATAGACGAGAAGTCTATAGGGCAGGACTATGAGCAAGATAGGCTCATAAGGTTGGACCACGAATGGGTTAGTTTCGTGGGAGCACATGAAGTCCCAAGACCTAGTACATGCATATGACTCATGAAGGACTATGAGATCAGGGATGGGTAATTTGAAAATAATGAAATACTTTAGTGAGGTTAACTTCTTTGGGATGGATGACATATTCATTCTATGTATTATGTATTTATATATCTGTGCATAGCTCACCCTATCTGTGTGTGTGGCGATGATCGGATAACTTGTTATTCGGGAGCAAATGATTTGACAAGTGAGCCAGGAGATGCTTAGAGGCGGAGAGCAGGGACTACCTGGGGCTTTTGAAAGAATTTACATATTTTAGGCTTTTGATGTAATTTTAATCATGTTGAACGTTGGTGGAATTGTAATAATGCAAATTGCGAAATTTTTGAATTATGTTACAGTTGAAGTTTTTAAATTTCTGCGTTTTTGGAAATATGCGAATATAAATGAGGTTTTATTAATATTATCATACTTTTATTTATTGTATCTATTCATTTATAATTACTTAAAAGTAATATTCCTTAGGGATGTTACAGCGAGCACCACGCACAGAACCAGCCTCGAACTCTCGCATAGGCGAGTCACACTCGCCTGGACGAGATCACATTTCGCCCAAGAATCAAATCTCTCGCCTAAGCTGCGAGTTAAGCCAACATCAGAACATTCTTCGAATTCTCGCTTAGGCGAGAGACTCTCGCTTGAGCGAGACACTCTTTCGCTCAAAAAATGGAATCCCCGCCTGAGCGGGATACCCAAGCCAATTCACCCAACCCTCTCGTGTTCTCGCTTAGGCGAGACTCACTCGCCTAAGCGAGATGACCTTTCGCCCAACCTAAAAACCCTATGCCTGAGCGATAGCCTCGAGCAGAAAAGGGGTATGAGTCCCTGCATATCTCACCTAGGCGAGCCTGGCTCGCTTGAGCGAGACATGCAGACTTTGGCACTGTTTCACGCACACAAACAACAACAACATACCCAAATTCACACTCCAATTAATGCCAAACAATCCAGAACAATGCACCAAACATGTACACATAATTCAGACCCAAAATACTACCCAAAATTCAAGTTTAAAGCATAAATTGCGATTTCAGTACCCAAACCCTCATTATTCCCATACAATTGCATAAAGAGTTTGATCAAAAGCCCCCAAACAACCAATACAACATCCCATCAGTTCAGGCACGAAAATTTGGGTACACATACAACACAATTATGTAAAGCAATATCATTAAACCATGATTTCGAGTTCAGCTCCCCTAACATGAAAGTCCTTTGCTTAACTTCTAAAATTGAGAAATTCCTTTGATCACCAAGGGCTTGCCTTATCACAACTTCAATTACCCCTCTCTAATTCCCTCACAATTCTCTATTTTACCTTGGATTCGTGCACCTCACAGTGCTCTCTGAAAACAGCCTCTCAAAACCCTTCTTCTCTCTCAAATTTTGCCTTTTAAGGACCCTAATGCTAGGTTAAGGCAAAAAAACAAAATTGGGTTTTATGATGGAGTTAATTGCTATTCAAGTCCATTATTATTTTTTTTTCAGCCCCTCTTAGCTGCCCCTTCTGCTAGGATCTTCTATACCCTTTCATATTCAAGTTACAAACAATTATTAGCAAAAAGAGAGTCAAATTTGGGTTCACCAAGGTTTGACCTATGACCATACCAATACCCAATTCAATACACAACCACTCAACCATATCATGTTTCATGACAATTCACATAATTATATAACTACGTTATCACCCAACATGATCATACATTTTATTAAAATTAATAAAATCAAACAACACAAAATGGCATACATAGGACTCGAACCCAAGTCCTCTCACACAACCAAGTACTCTCAACCACTTGAGCTAGTACTTTTCCACACCACACCAAACAATATTTAATGTCATAAAGGCTCCCACTACCTGCATTTATTAATTAATTATTTATTTAACTAATTAATTTTCACGGGTCCTACGTCCCCCCCACCTTGAAAAGTTTTCGTCCTCGAAAAATAGGACATACCAGGAAACAGGTGAGGATAAGACTTCCTCATGAGATCCTCCATCTCCCAAGTCATCTCCTGGGTTGCCTCGTCCCAGAGAACCTTCACAGTCTGGATCTCCTTCCCTTTGAGTTGCTTGACTTGGGAATCCAAGAATCTCACCGGTCCGGCTCCCATAGTCAAGTCCTCTCGTACCTGAACATCATCCTGCTCCAGCACATGAGTAGGATCTGCCACGTACTTCCTCAGTTGTGATACATGGAAGACGTTGTGTAGGTTTGCCAAGTGAGGTGGCAAAGCAATCTCGTACGCCACTGGTCCAATTCGCCTCGTAATTTGATACGGACCGATGAATCGAGGGGTCACCTTCCTCAACTTCCATTCTCTCCCAATACCTACTATAGGCGTAACCCTAAGGAACACATGGTCACCAGCTTCAAACTCGAATGGCCTCCTCCTCTTATCTGCGTAGGATTTCTACCGACTTTGAGTTGCACATATCTGATCATGTATCACCCTTACTTTCTCAATAGTCTGTTGTAGGAACTCTGGCCTGAGCACCACTGACTCTCCGTCCTGCTGCCAACACAACGGAGTCCTGCATCTCCTACCATACAATGCCTCGTATTATGCCATCTTGATGCTAGAATGGTAGCTATTATTGTACGTGAACTCTACCAATGGCAACATGTCACTCCACGTACCCAGGTGATCTAATACACAAGTCCATAGCAAGTCTTCCAGCGATTGTATGGTTCTTTCAGACTGCCCATCCGTCTAAGGGTGATAAGCTGAGCTCATTCTCAATTGTGTGCCCAGTGCTTCCTGTAGAGATTGCCAGAACCTCGATGTAAATCTCGGATCTCTATCTGATATGATACTCGTAGGCACAATATGTAACCTAACTATCTCCCTGACATACAACTCTGCCAGTTTGTCCAGGGACATCTTCTGATTTATAGGAAGGAAGTGTGCACACTTCGTTAGCCTGTCCACAATAACCCAGATTGAGTCATGTCCCTTAACAGACCTCGGCAGATGTGTAATGAAGTCCATGGAAATGATGTCCCATTTCCACTGAGGAATATCAAGAGGCTCCAGCGTACCACCCGACCTCTGATGCTCGATCTTCGCTTTTTGGCACACTAAGCAGGATGCTACATAATCTACCATATCAATTTTCATGCCAGTCCACCAGAAGGTCGCCTTCAGGTCTTTATACATATTAGTCATACCTGGATGTATGCTAAGACGACTCTTATGCCCTTCATCCAAGAGCATCTTCCTCAAAACCTGACTGCGGGGTACACACACCCTCTCTTTGAATCGCAGGATACCATCTCTGCCCATCCTGAAATCCTTTCTCTTCTCTGTGCCCAACTCACTAATGATCTGCTGCAGTTCCTAATCCTTACCTTGTTCCACCTTGACCTCATCTAAGAACTCATTAGTGATCTGCAACATGCTGCACTGTATATGATCAGCACCTTTGTAGACTCAAGTTCATATCCCACAGTTTCTCGATAAGCTCGAACTCCTTCATCATCATAGTAGATATGTGAACTTTCTTCCTACTCAAGGCGTCACCAACGACATTGGCTTTACCAGAATGGTATAGAAGCTCAAAATCATAGTCTTTCAAATACTCCATCCAACGCCTCTATCTCATATTCAGCTCTTTCTGATCAAATAAGTACTTTAAACTTTTATGATCGCTGAACACTTGGAACTATGACCCATACAAGTAGTGTCTGCAAGTCTTAAGGGCAAAAACTACCACAGCTAACTCCAAATCATGTGTAGGGTAGTTCTTCTCATGCACCTTCATCTAACGAGATGCATAAGCAACATGCTGTTTCTCTTGCATTAACACACAACCTAAGCCTTGGTATGAAGCATCACAGTACACCTCAAACGTCTTGGTTGTGTCAGGAATAGCTAGTATAGGTGCAGTGGTCAATCTCCTCTTCATGTCCTCAAAACAGATTTCACACTCGTCGGTCCAAGAGAAAGGCTAGTCCTTCCTAGTGAGTTGAGTCAATGGACTCACCATCTTGGAGAACCCTTCCACAAAGAGCCTATAATAACCTGCCAGGCCCAGGAAGCTTCTCACCTGAGTTATTGTCTGTGGTCTGTCCCACTTCACCACTGTTTCAATCTTCGCTGGGTCCACTGCTATTCCTTGGGCTGAGATTACATGGCCCAAGAATTGTACCTCATCCATCCAAAACTCACACTTCGACAACTTCCCATACAGTTTATGCTCTTTGAGAACCTCCAAAACCACTCGCATATGCTCTGTGTGTTCTTCTCGACTCTCAGAATATATCAGTATGTCGTCAATGAATACAACGAAAAACTGATCCAGATAAGGCCAGAATATCTTGTTCATGTAGTCCATGAATATAGCAGGAGCATTCGTCACCCCAAATGGCATCACCACGTACTCATAGTGTCGGTAGCGAGACCTGAATGTTGTTTGTTGCACATCCTCTGGTTTGACTAAGATTTGATGATATCTAGAGCTCAAGTCAATCTTAGAGAACACAACTGCTCCCCTCAATTGATCCAGCAAATCGTCGATTCTGGGCAACAGGTACTTATTCTTTATAGTCAGCTTATTCAACTGACGATAATCGACACACAAGTGCTTCTTTTTCACTAGCAGCACCAGTGCTCCCCATGGTGATGCACTTGGTCTGATGAACTTCTTCTCAAGCAAATCCTCAACATGCTTCTTCAACTCAGCCAATTCTCTTGGCGCCATCTGATACGGTGCCATGGACACTGGGCCAACTCTAGGGATGAGATCAATAGTGAAATCCATATCCCTGCTCGGCGGCAACTTAGGTATCTCATATGGAAATACATCCCCATATTCATCGACCACTAGAACCATACTAATATGTTCCTCTATGCTCTTCTTTTCTGCCTGAGCCACTATCACAAAACAAGTTGCCCCAGCTTCAATTTCGCTCACAGCCTGGTTGGAAGATATAAATTTCAGCCCCTCTTCATCTGGAAATACCACCTTGCGCTGTCCACAATCGATCATAACGTGGTTACTGGCTAACCAATCCTTGCCCAGAATCACGTCCAACCCTTCCATTGGCAAGCAGATGAGATTAACCTTGTACCTGCGGCCTACTACCTCCATAGGACATCCCATGCACATAAAAGCGGTGGATAACTGACCAAAAGCTGGAGTCGCAACTACCAGCTCTCGCATCACAAGATCGAGACTCCTCACGCATTCATTAGACACGAATGAATGGGTGGCTCCTGAATCAAACAACACCACAACCTCATGATTAAACAAGGCTTAAATATACATTTGGTCCCTATTTCTGTTGTTTTTATTCAATTTGGTCCCTATTTTCGTCTTGTATTCAATTAGGTCCTTATTTTCGTCAAATTGTGGTCAATTAGGTCCTTTTTACTAACGGTGTTTAAATAGCTAACGTTTTTGAACAGTACATGCCACGTGTCAGCTCCTGATTTTCTTATCTTTTATTTTATTTTAATTGTTTTTAATTTCAAAAAAATTATCCACGTGTCAAGTCACAATTGTGCCACGTGTCAACGCTAGTGCCACATGTCAGTTTAGGGTAGTATTATTATTTTTGTTGAATTTATTCCCTATATTCGTTATTTTTGTTCAATTTAATCCCAATTTTATTAAAATAAATCAATTTTGTCCCTTTCAATTGACACTAAATTAATATCTTTTATACAAATTATATTAATATTTTTTCTAAAATTGATATTTGAATTTATTATTTTTTAAATTCAATTATAAGTTGAATAAAATTCTTAAATTTAATTGCTAAATAAAATATAATTATTTAAAATATTATAAGAATATAATTATTAATTCTTTTTCTAATATTTATATTGTAAAATACTTTTAAAACTGATACATAAAAATATTTTGAATATTCAAAATATTTTAGAAAAGTGAACTAATATTTGTAAATTAATATTTAAATATAAAATATTTTAGATTTTAATATCTAAAATGGAATAAAAATATTAAATATTTTAAATTTAAATGTGAATTTTACAAATGTTAATATATATTTTTATAATTTTAATAATTATATTTTAATAATATTTAAATAATTATATTATATTTAACGATTGAATCTAAGAATTATATTCGATTTATAATTAAATATTATAATTTATAATTGAATTTAAAAAATAATTAATAATAATATTAATTTTAAAAATTAAATGGTTCTATTTTAACAAAATTTGGGACTAAATTAAACAAAAATAACGAATATAGGGACTGAATTGAACAAAAATAACAAATATCGGGACTAAATTGAACAAAAAGAAATAATACAACTGTACCACACTTAGCCGGTTCCGCTAGCATATCAACGCACATCACCCTTGACCGACACCTATATCGGTCAAGGCTGGGGGATTGGTGTACCACACCAAGCCAACTTAACAAAATAATAATAAAACGATCACCATACTTATATACCAAAGCATTCAAGTAACCGACCTAGGCTGGGCTGACCTAAGCCTAGCCGGCCTAAACCGGTAACATAAACATGTAGAGGAATAACCTGCCTAAGACAGCACGTGGGCAACACAAACCCCCAAGGGAAGTAGTCGATTTAGGCCGACAACCTCAATACATTAAGCAAAATCAAAGCTCCCCTAATATTCAATGAGTCCATAATAATCTACCCAAAGGCCTGGGTTAGGGCCCCGACCCACTTATAGCCCAAACTAGGGCCCAAGCTAGGGCCCGACCCATGGCATAACAAGACATAATTAATACTCTATAAATACACATGGACCCTAGTAATTAAGGGTACACATTCATTACTCCATTAATCACCTGATTTGACTTTTTGAGAGCTTTAGTTGACTTGAGCTTCGGAGTCCCTTCTGTAGGTAACCCCTCCTGGGTCCAAGCAGACATGTACCAACCGGGAAGAGGCCAATTGAGAAGATAGCGGACTGCATAGGTAAGGTGACGCTCGTGCGTAACTTATCTTGTTTGTTCTCTGTAGGAACAATTGGCGCCCACCGTGGGGCACGAGACAACACCTTAGTACCCGTTCTTCTCCGAAGATGGTTTCAACCCGCAGTAGAGCTGGAGTTAACAAGCAGGCAGATGCTGGTCCCTTAGGACCTGCTAACATCACCCCTGACCTAGCCACCATCCTAGACGGCCAGGCCAAAATGCAACAAGAGCTGGCAGATCTGAAGAAACGCAGCGTAGAAGAGATGGAGGCGCTACGACAAGAGAATTCTCGCCTCAGGCGAAAGATCGAAGTCGATCCCACCCTGAAAGGAAAAGCCAAGGAGGCGTCTGAGGCTGCAAGGTCCCCGACCTTCCAGCCCAAAGAAGAAGAAAGCGAATACAACCCCACCCCTCACACCTTCACCACCACCCAACAAACACCCATTCCCTCCACCCATCCCACTCACTTCCCCTCCACCCAACCGGGGCACACCGCAGCCCCTACCCCTGCTGCTACCCTCCCCGCCACCTAGGTCCCCTACATCATACCCACCACTCTACACACTACCCATGTCCCACCTTACAACCCACATTACCTTCCGGCAACCCACATCCCCCTCACAACTTCACCTCCACCTTTCCCACTCTTGTTCATCATCTCATCCCCCCATCCGCTACCACCCCAACAACCCAAACGTCGCCACCCCTTCACTGACTTTATCGCCAACACCCTCCTTCCCACCTAGTGGGAACCCTTCACACTGGACCGCTACACCGGTGAAACCGAACCTGACGAACATCTTAAAGTCTACATCACCCATGTCGCCCTTTACACGTCCCAAGACGTAGTCTTTTGCAAAGCCTTCCCCACCACCCTCAAGGGCCTCGCTCTAGAATGGTTCACAACCCTTCCACCCTACTCCATCAACAGCTTCAACGCTCTCTCCCATATGTTCTCAACCCATTTCGCTGGCAACCGACCACATCAAACCACTACAATCTCCCTCCTAGGCATCAGGCAAGAACAAGGTGAACCACTCAGAGCATTCATCGATCGTTTCAGCAAAGCAGCCCTTCGTACCCCGAACTTGAACCAAGAAATGATCCTCCAATGTATGACACTCACCCTACAACCCGACCCCTTCGTCAACAATGTCTACCTCCACCCACCTGCCTCTATGGACGAGCTCAAGTTGCATGCGATCGACTATGTTCGCATGGAGGAAATGCAGATCCCCTACACCAAATTTTGCAATGACTATGCCACCACCTCCGCCAACCCCACCCCACAACCCCCTCGCCCCGACACCCGCCCACGCGAGCCCTGCCAACCCCGTTTTACCATATATGCTCCCCTTACTGTAGTCCGATCCCGCCTCCTTGATGAGGCCCTACAAGTTGCCTCATTCTGCCGCTACGAAAGACAACCACACCCTCTAATGCTGATATGACCAAATATTGCCGCTACCACCGCAACCATGGCCACACTACAGAAGACTGCAAAGCACTCCAGGATAAAATAGAAGAACTGGTCTGTGCTGGTCACTTTCGCCGCTTCATTCGCATAGATGATCATCCCTCTCGATCCCGTCACCCCCCTCGATCCGACCACAGGCGCCCTCCACACGACTCTCGCCACGACAGATGCCCTGCCCAACCCGCTAACCAGGATCCCAAACCGGCTCGCACCGACTTCACCCCTGCTAATCCTCCCTTTTGTGGCACTATCAACACCATCTCTGGTGGCTTCACTAGTAGAGGATCCACTTCTTCTGCCAGAAAGAAACACCTCTGCCATATTCAATGCATCAACCATATTACCCACTCCCATCACAAACGCCGCATGCCACCAACAAGACGACCCCATGGTCATCACTGTTGAAATCAAAAACTACGCCATTAAGAAAGTCCTTGTTGACCAGGGCAACTCTATCGATATCCTCTACTGGGCCACATATCAAAAACTCCAGCTCCCAGACACTGCCACGGTTCCATATGACGAATCAATCTATGGCTTCTCTGGCGAACAAGTTTCCACCCGCGGCTACATTGACCTTCACACCGTGTTTCGCGATGGAACCCAAACTAAAACCATTCCCATCCGCTTCCTTATCGTTGACGCACCCACATCCTACAATGTCCTCCTTGGCCGTCCTTCGCTCAACACCCTCGGTGCTGTCGTCTCCACCCCTCATCTGGCCATGAAGTTCCTTTCCCCTTCCGGCGACATCCTCACCGTTCATTGCGACCAACGCCTGGCACGCGAATGCTACATGGCCAGCCTACGCCCACAACTCCCCCTCCAGCAAACCAACCACATTGAGTGACCACCTAGCTCCGACATCACTCTATCGGGCGAAGATCCAGACCCTAGAGTGGGCCGAGATGTTCGCCTCAAACCTGTTGAAGAAACCTCCCCTCTAGAACTTCCAAATGGCCACTCTATCAACTTAGGCACCAGTTTAAACTCTGACGAGCGTGCCATCATTACACCTATACTGGTCAACAAAACGAACCTTTTCGCTTGGTCAGCCGCTGACTTACCTGGGGTAGACCCTCTAGTAGCATCCCACAAGTTATCCATCTACAAAGAAGCCCGCTACATCTCCCAGAAAAAATGCAAACTCGACGAAGAACGATGCCTAGCAGCCAAGGCTTAGGCCGCGAAGTTACTAAGCGCAGGATTCATTGAAGAAGCTCAATACACCGCTTGGCTTTCTAATGTAGTCTTGGTGAAGAAAGCCAATGGCAAATGGCGGATGTGTGTAGACTACACGGATCTAAGCAAAGCATGTCCTCGAGATGCCTACCCCTTACCCAATATCGACCGACTTGTCGATGGCGCGGCAAGGAATAAAGTACTTAGTTTCTTGGATGCATACTCTGGATACAACCAAATCCCTATGGCCGCATCTGACATGAACAAGACCGCCTTCATCACGGACGATGCCAATTACTTTTACAGAGTTATGCCCTTTGGTCTTAAAAACGCTGGAGCAACCTACCAACGACTAATGGACAAAGTTTTCAGCCATTTGATGAGACAATGTATCGAAGTGTACGTCGACGACATGGTTGTCAAATCCCCAAGCCATCACCAACACGCCCAGGACCTCTCCACAATCTTCTCCGCATTACGCCAATACAACCTTTGCCTCAACCCCGACAAGTGTGTATTCGGTGTCGACCGCGGTAAATTCCTTGGATTTATGTTAACCGAGCACGGCATAGAAGCCAATCCCGAGAAGTGCAAGGCAATTATCGAAATGCGTAGCCCCACCACAATCAAAGAGGTCCAACGCCTCATAGGTCGCCTCACAACCATCTCCCGCTTCCTTCCCAAACTAGTTGAACAAACCCAACCCATAGTACAACTCCTCAAAAAATCCGCCCGGTTCATTTGGACTGACGACCGTGAACAAATTTTTCAAAAACTAAAAACCACCCTCACCTCACCACCCATCCTCCACAAGCCGGACACTCGTCAACCCCTTCTAGTTTACATCACAGCCACCGACCACACTGTCAACGCCGCGCTTGTCCAAGATATAGAAAGCACGCAGCATCCTGTCTACTTCGTTAGTAGAACACTACAGGATCCTGAAACTAGATATCAAATGGTGAAAAAGTTGGCCCTGCCCTTGGTCCATGCAGCTCGCCGCCTGCGCCCATACTTCCAAAATCACAACATCACAATCAAAACCGACTACCCCATCTAGAAGATATTGCAAAAATCGGACCTAGCAAGACGAATGTCATCCTGGGCCGTTGAATTATCAGAGTTGAACATCCGTTTTGAACCTCATGTCCCCATTAAAGCCCAATGCCTCCTAGACTTTGTCAATGACCTTACACAGACACCCACGGAGGACCAGTGGACACTTCATGTAGATGGTTCTTCAAACCTGAAAGGTGCCGGTGCTGGTATCGTGTTAGAAGGGCCCAACGATATTCTCATTGAGAAATCTCTCCACTTTGCCTTCAAAACATCCAACAACCAAGCCGAGTACGAAGCCATCCTCGTCGGCCTTTCCCTTGCCCGCGAAGTTGGCGTCAAAATGTTAACGTGCAAAACTGACTCTGAGCTTACCTTAGGACACCTAAATGACGAACTCCAGATTAAAGACCCCATCCTTTTACAATATTACCATCTGGTTCGCGTAGTCATTCAATCCGCCTTTGAACAAGTCCACATCGAACACATCCCCAAGACTGATACCATCAGAGCCGACATCCTCTCCAAGTTAGCCAGCACCAAATTAAAAAGTTGTCACCGATCCCTATTGCAGCAAACATTATCTACACCTTCCATCACAAATACCTGCCACAACCTAACCCACACCCCAACCAACAATATCACCCCTCCCCAAGCCCACAATTAGACCACCCCCTATATCCAATATCTCCAAACCGGCAACCCCCCACAAGATGCTGACAAAACTTGGCTGGTTAAGGCCGCTAGGTATACCATAATAGGCGATGACCTCTATAAACGCGGGTACGGCCAACCGCTTCTCAAATGTGTCACTGCAGAACAAGCGCAGTATATCATTAAAGAGTTACAAGAGGGCATTTGCGGCTACCATTCCGGCACACGTACTATGGCCTGTAGAATCCTTCGAGCTGGATACTTCTGGCCGACTATAGAAGCCGACTGCCAGGATTATGTCAGAAAGTGCAAACCATGCCAAAAACATGGCAACCTCATCCACCAGAAACAAGAACAACTCCATTCCATACTATCCCCATGGCCCTTTGCTAAATGGGAAATGGATATCCTCGGCCTCTTCTCCCCCAGCAAGAGGTAGGTGAAATTCCTGATAGTAGCCGTTGATTATTTCACCAAATGGATAGAAGCTAAACCACTGGCCACCATCACAACCCAGTAGGTTCAGCAGTTCGTCTGGAAAGATATTATATGCAGATATGGTGTCCCACATACCATCATCACCGACAATGGCCGACAATTTATAGATAAGGAACTAGCCAAATTCTACACTGTTCTGGGCATCAAACACATAACAAGTTCTGTAGGGCACCCACAAACAAATGGACACATAACAAATCAGACCCACAAACAATCTCCTCTTCTTGTTTTTGTGCTTTTCTTGCTTGTCACTAGGTGTTCTTTGTTGTGTCTTAGTAGTTTTCTTTTCTTGAAGGATTATCTTGTTCCTTTTTAAGATTATTGAATATGGTGCTTTTCATGTGCTAACCTTGTCTTGTTGTAGCTATCTTGGTATGGTTCAAATCCACTACCATTACACACAAAAACAGTGCTGGCAGAAAACGTGACGATTTTAAAACAATAAACTGCACCATCTCAGTTGTCCAAAAGTTACGCTCTTGGTGTCAAAAGAAAGCTCTTTGAGTCTAGTTTCCAGCAAAAAAAGAACCAACGCATTTGGAGTTCTGTGGAGAGAGTTATGATCAAATGAGTGAACAAAGGTCAGAGCTGCCGAGAATACGAAAAACAACGTTTTCAGGTTATGTTGTGGCAATTTTGGCTTCGGTTTTGC
>Ga0209589_1003017_pt1 | contig 29399 bp, 23 predicted proteins | sample CowpeawhiteBW_FD_187525 | JGI IMG/M metagenome (GOLD analysis project Ga0209589, IMG submission 187525) | Root nodule microbial communities of legume samples collected from California USA - Cow pea white BW (SPAdes) (version 2) | ecosystem: Host-associated > Plants > Roots > Nodule | place: USA...
ACTCCCACCACAAGAGTCAGTCCGCTCTAAGTGAGACTAACTGGCTCCTCGGAGCGTCAGGATGCAACCTTACCTTGAATCCTTACCTAGTTATACAGATGGGGCACCACCATGAACACCCACTAGTAGGGGCCATGGAATTACGTCCCGACCACTGAAGCGCGACCCCGGAGACCTCACCTAGAGACCCCCAAGGACTTATGCACTGACACATACAGGACACAACCGCACAACCCAAAAGATATCCACTACGCATGTATACGTTAATTGTACCGACCTTTAAGTCAACGCCTTTCATGTTCCAGGCTCAACACATTTCGTCTCATCATGAACAATTCATGTACCAAGGACTTCCAATCCATGTCGTTATCATGCCTCTCTCATACCAACCCTTTCAATACAATCTCATGTAAAACTCATGCCCACCCTTTATACATAATTCGCAACTTGTATTTCTCTATCATGCCCACACAAACCAAGCCTTTAGCACAGATACTCAAAACCAAGCAAATATTATCCACACAAAACCCAGAAGAACATCCCACATCACACTGCCTCGCCCAGCATCTCGCTTAGGCTGGAGGGTCTCGCTCAGGCGAGGCAGTCTCGCTCAGGCGAGCCTCCCCCTCGCCTAGGCGAGAGCACAAAAATCAGGTGCATGAGCAACGCGGGATCTCGCTTAAGCGAGATCCCTCTCGCCTGGGCGAGTTGCCTGCTCGCTCGAAAGTTGAGCGAGCCGCCTGGGCGACTTTTCGCGCAGGAGCACTAGGCGAGCTCCCTGTTTTATCTCGCTTAGGCGAGATTGACTCGCCTGGGCGAGATTAACAGGTCTCGCCACTGTTCTTCACTGCACAGCCATGGGAAACGAACCAAACCAGCATACAACGCATTCTCATACATCAAGTCGAAGGATTTAAATCATGCAAGTGGGATCAACGCCATTACAGAATAAAACTACTGGAAAACAAGAGCTCTAACTTCCCGTACCTGGGAGATGCGAGCTAGAGCTTCCGATACTCGAGCGCGAAGGACAGTAGCCCAAGGAACGACTTAGCGAACTGAAACCAGCAGGACAAGGTTTAAAACGAGCTCACTAGAAGGCTCAAACTGAAAACGTAAAGAAGAGACGGAACGAACATAGAGCTTGAGTTGGGGAGACTTACGCGGAACGGAACAAATGCGGCTGAACTTGCTAGACTGCGACTTCTCCAAACCCTAGCAGAGGTAAAGGCGGTTGTGGCTCAAGGCAAGGACAAAGCTTTTTCTGAAAATGGCAAGGAACTCTAGGTTTAGGGCAGACCTAAGAATTTTATACATTGGGCCGGCCTTAGGCCCACTCACAAAGGCAACCCATCAACTTTAGGGCAGAATATAAAAATGGGGCCTTACAAATAATACATACTAATCACTGATTCATGAAATTAAGAAAAAAGAAAGAAAAACTTAATCGCCCAAAAAGTTAGTGAAGTGGTACCTAAAAGGAAGAATTAAAGATAAGTTAAAGCAAGGTGCTTAATCTAAATAAGTATTTTATGATTTACTTAGTTGTTCTACAAACTTTCACTTTTTCATTAGAGTTGTTAGACCAATAAAGTCAGTTTCTAAAATCAGAGGAAATTATGAGTTCTAACTTTCACATGTTCATGGTTATGGTTGCTTTGTTAGTTGCATCATTTAATATATATTTACAAATTGACATGGAATTCACCCTTTTCTCGGACTTTTTGACTTAAAATTAAAGAACAAATTAGTGGATGATGACTATAACTGAGTCAACATAATTTGTGTTCTTCTAATTCGTTTATGATGGTATATGTATAGTTTAATTTAATTCTTTATCTTTTTCCTTTTTTTTTTATCCTTAAGTGTTTTGAAATTTTAAATTTTAAATTTCTTCATGTTGTTACAATAACTTCAAGTTTGTATTTCTGAAAACGAAATAATTCTATGCGTATTGTTTTATATTAAATCAAATGAATAATTTTTTTTATTAATAACACAGAAAATATATGATGGTCTAATGGGTAAAATAGAAATATAAGCAAATAAATTGAAGTTTAAGCTATGTTTATAAAAGTTGTTATTAAGTAGAACAATATCATTGAAATTTTATCAAGGCGCCCATGGCCTAATGGATAAGGCGCTTGACTTCTAATCAAGCGATTGTGGGTTCGAGTCCCACTGGGCGTGCAAATTTTATTTTTTTAAAGTGCAACTTTTTCTCACCCTTCATAATCCATATTTTGCTAATGTGTATACATGCTTGCTGTACAATACCTATGGTGCCAAAAGATTTTGCCACGCCAACCCAACTATAACAATTTCAAAATTAAGTTGGGCTAAAATCTATCATGATAACATCATGTTTTTGTTCTGGGATAGCAAAAGTGTAATTAAATATCTATAATTGTAATCTATTTTTGAACACTTTTATATTACTTTTATATTAGAAAAGACTTTTTGGTAGAATACTCTTATCCTTTACTTCAAAAATCTCATTCGTATCACATCAATATACTACATTTATAAACTAAAAACTATTGTTATTTAAAATAATTTTCATTATAAATAAAAAATTATAGTTAGTTTGTTAATTATACTTAAAATTAATCTTTAACATGAGCTATTAAGACTTTTGTTACTAAAGAAATTATTGTTTAAATTGGTCTCTAATTAACTAGTGATCAATTTAGACACAAATTCCTTTGATGTTAATAATTTACACATATTTATAAGTTACTAAGGGACCATACAATCACAAGATACACTCACATAAATGAATGATGCATATGTATGTTTAAAAATGGACGTTGATATATTGAAAATTTCCCTCCCCCACATCCAAATGACAATGGTTGATATGATTAAAAAGACATTTGTACCTTTCTACAAATCCATAAATGCTCATCTCAACAACTATATGTTGATTAAAATTGTATGTCTTTTAGTGCACTAACAAATATAAATTTATGTTTGTTACTACATTAACAATTGTAAATTTATGCCTATTAGTACACTAACAAATGTAAATTTATGTCTATTACTACATTACCGAACGTAAATTAACATATATTAGTAGAGTAATAGACATAAATTTGGTATAGTTTTAAGAAAAAAAACTCAAACATTTACGTTTGTTGTTCCACCAACAGACATAAATTTACGTCAAGAATATAAACAAACGTAAATTTACGTTGAGAATATAAACAAACATAAATTTACATCTAACCTATACCAGTTGTAAAATACCTAAAGTAACAAACATAAAAAGTCTTTTTTGTGTTAGTGTTATTGTAGTGAAATTTTTTTAGCCTATTATGTCACTTGGTATTGATATATAGTCAAATCAATCACAAATATCTAGTCCTATGCACGAGATATTCTTACCGCAACGTAAAGGGGGTGTTGAAGATTCAACATCAATTATATATAAGACATATTTAGAATAATATCCTCTCCTTGCTAGCCAATTTTGTGATAATAAGTTAGACTTAAACTCATTTCCCAATAAAATGAAAATTGTATAACTTATTTGTTATCTAACTATACTCATTGTTGAAGAGAACATGAAAACATCATTCATCTTAATCCTTTTTATACAAAAGCCTAAGCAAAAGTAAAATGGAATGAAGCTACAATCTAACCACATTAATATAAAACTAACAAAAGAGTAAGTATAAATATGCATAATCTCAAATATTGGTTTACAAATTTTCCTAGGCTATATTGAAACTTGGACCAAATGGGTTGGCAAAAAAGAAAAGAAAAGAAAAACAAAGACTCACTACTGATATTTATGAATATGTATTAGCAAAAATCTATTTAGATATGGGTTTATAGAACTAGATATTTGAACTCGGGTTCAATTACATATAGAAAAGTGTTAGACCCTACAACGTTCATTATAAAGATTATTACCCATAATTAAGTATTGTATTTATACTTTAAAAATATTTATCTTGTAACATCCTAAAAACAACAATGTAAAACTACTAGATAAGATATTATAATATTTGTTACTCAACATGTATACCAAAAGTATATAAATTGCTTCATTTATAGTCAGCCATAAAGGTAATACTATAACTAAAAATATAATCATATACAACCCTAAGGACAAAATAAAAAGAAATAATAACTATAAATTTTTTCAAAAGATAACAAGAAGTGAAATGCTAAACTAATATTTAAACGGTTGTATCATCACCACCATCTCCTACTGGACCAATACATATTTCTTCATCTGCTCACACCAAATAAAGATCCAATTCTTCTCAAGATCTGATACGAGTAAATGAACTTAAAAGAAAACTTTCTTGACTGGATAGCCCTTCCCACACCAGTGGTTGGGGTCACCATCAAGAAAACATGATCCCCAACTGCAAACTCTAAAGGTCTCTTTCTTTGATCAACATAAGACTTTTGTCGATTCTACAAAGCCTTGATCCTCTTTTGGATCTTCTTCACCTTTTCTATGGTTAGCTTCAACAACTCGTGTCCTACTAACACTGCCTCTTTATCCTGATACCAACAGAGGGGTTTTGCAGCTTCTGCCATACAAAGCATCGTACGAGACTATTCCAAAACTTGCATGGTCGTTGTTATTGTAGGTGAACTCCACCCAAAGGTAAAACTTCATCCCATCCAGATTGCATCATGCCCTTTTATAGACCGTGGCAAATGGGTAACAAAATCCATAGTGATGCTATCCTGTTTCCACTTTGGTATCTCTGACTAGTCCAACATTCCTCCTGGCCTCTAATGCTCCACTTTTGCCTTTTGACAGGTCAAACAAGCTATAACAACTTGTGCTACATCATGCTTCATGCCTGACCACCAGAAAGATTCCTTAAGCTTTTGGTATATGTTATTCATGCTAGGAGGCATGCTAAAACGAATCTTGTGTCCTTCCTCATGGATTAACCACTTCAACTCTGTATCCTATGACACACAAACTACGCCTCTAAACCTCAACACACCATCGGATCCCAACACAAAATCCTTAGCTTACTCGGAGCCAAGCAACCCTACTGTCCTTTGGAGACTAGGATCCGTTAAATGCTTCTCTTTGATCAAGATTAGAATTTCACTAGATATAGTCAAACTACTACATCTATTGAAATCTGCCCCCAAAACCATCTACAACTTCATATCTCTGAACTTTTGTACTAACTCAAACTCTCTGATCATCATATGAGAGACATGCACGATTTTCCTACTTAAAACATCTGCCATGAAATTTTCCTTTCCTAGGTAGTATAGTAATTTGAAGTCATAATCCTTAGGAATTTTATACACCATCTTTGCCTTATATTTAACTCTTTATGACTAAACAAATACTTCAAACTCTTATGGTCGCTGAATACTTGAAATGGTGCACCATAGAGATAATGCCTCCATATCTTTAAAGCAAACATTACCAATTCCAAATCATGAGTAAAATCCTTTATTAAGGCGCCCATGGCCTAATGGATAAGGCGTTTGACTTCTAATCAAGCGATTGTGGGTTCGAGTCCCACTGGGCGTGTTATTATTTTTTATTCATCCTTTTCGGGTATTGATTTGTTTTTAAATACATAAATTTCTCTACCTTTATAACCCACACATAAAGGTATTCCACAAGTGCCTAGGATGTCTTTTGTCATACCAACCCAACTACAACAATTTCCAAATAAAGCAAGACTACAACATGATAACAATAGATGATTTAATGGTATTGCTCTCATAAATCTATATAATTGGTAATCTATTTTTGAACACTTTCACATTACAAAAGATACTTTTGGGAGAGTACTCTTATCCCATACTTCGAAAATCTCATTCGTGTCACATCCACATACTACAAGAAATTTTTTAAATAGCAACAAATTTTAGAGAAAAAAGTAATTAGTCATTATAATGACTAGCTTAGATATGAATTTATAAACTAAAGATTATTGGTATGTAAAATAGTTTCTACTATGAATAAAAAATTATAATTGGTTTTTGAATTATACTTTAAATTGGTCTCTAATATTAGCTACTAAAATTTTGGCTACCAAAGAAACTAATATTTAAATTAGTTCTAATTAACCAGTGACTAATATAGCTATAGATTCCTTTGGTGTTAATAATTTACACATATTTATAAGTTACTAATGGACCATACAATCACAAGATACATTCACCTGAATGAATGATGCATGTGCAACTGTATAAAAGAACATTGATATATTGAAAATTCCAAATCCCCAACATCCAAATGACAATGGTTGATGTGATTAAAAATACATTTGTACCTTTGTATGAATCCATGAATACTAACCCCAACAATTATATGTTGATTAAAATTTTATGTCTTTTAGTACACTAACAAATGTAAATTTATGCCTCTTACACTAATAATTGTAAATTTACGCCTATTAATAGTACACTAACAAATCTAAATTTATGTCTGTTACTACATTATCATACATATACTTATGTCTATTAGTAGAGTAATAAACATATATTTGGTATAGTTTTAAGAAAAAAAAAACTCAAATATTTACGTTCGTTGTTCCACCAACAGACATAAATTTACGTAGAGAATATAAACAAACATAAATTTACATCTCCCGCAATCTAACCTATACTAGTCGTAAAATGCCTAAAGTAACAAACTTAAAGGTATTTTTGTGTTAGTGTTATTCTAGTGAATTTTGTTTGACCTATTACGTCACTTGCTATTGATCGGTTGTCGGATAACTCACAAATATCTAGTCATATGCATGAGATATTCTTGTCATAACATAAAAGGGTGAAGATTCAACATTGACTAGAGATAAGACCTATTTAGAGTAGTATCCTAACTTGCAAGCTGATGTTGTGCTGATAAGTTAGATTTCAACACACTTCCCAACAAGATGAAAATCATATAACTTATTTGTTATCTAACTATACTCATTGTTGAAGAGAACATGAAAACATCATTCATCTTAATCCTTTTTATACAAAAGCCTAAGCAAAAGTAAAATGGAATGAGGCTACAATCTAGCCACATTAATATAAAAACTAACAAAGAGTAAGTATAAATATGCATAATCTCAAAAGTTGGTTTACAAATTTTCCTAGTCATATTGAAACTTAGGTTATAATAGGTTGGCAAAAAAGAAAAGAAAAGAAAAATAAAGGTTCAAGATGAATTCGTATTTTTGCCCTCATTTAATGTTTAATTTTGGGTATTTAATTTAATCTTTGTGCTTAAAGAATGATTTAATTAAGATTTGTGATAATTTGGCTTATTGAATTTATGAGATAAATTTGGCTTTAAAAACAATTTTAGTTGCATAAATTATGTTTGGATATTCTGACAGTTGTTGATATAACTGAAGTTAAATTTGGTTCATTAAAAGTGGGAAATTGAATTGTTTCAAGTTACCAAATAAGGCCAAAATTAGTAAATTATGAAAAGAAATAACTTAGGAGCTAAATGCACCCCAAATTTCTATTTTAGGCACTCCTTTTTCAAGTGGACCACCCAAAAAACCTATTATGCACCACTATTTTTTACTAAGTTACACCCCTCCTTCCATTCAAAATTCAGGTCCACTCATAAATTGCCATGTGGCAATCCTTAACTTTTAAAACTAACCAACTAAAATATGACACATGGCATAATACTTGTATGCACTAGCTGACCAATCACTGTGTGACACATCATCATCAACCACCACCATTAACGCACTCCACATAGCGAAAATGCAGCAGAATCGTAAGACATCATTCACATGCAAAAACGCTAGACCAGTCACCCAAGTTCATCATCACAACCACCACGCATTCAACGGAGATGAAAACGTGAGCCACCATTGCTGCGTCGCTTCATCAATTCCATGAGTTCCACCATCTTCACCACAAGATGCAGATCGGAGAAGAAACACGAACTAGTAACTCCATCACCTCTTCGACAGTTCACCACGCGAAGCCACCATAAACGAACTAAGACGCAAATTGCAGCAGCTTCTCGTGCAATAGAAAACCCTAAACGTCAGCAGACTTCGTGCAACCAATGAACTATAACACGTGAACCATCTTCTTGCCGGAAGAGTGTAAAAATGAAGCAACCATGAACACTACTGTCAAACACAAGCACCTCCATTGTTAGACACCCTTGCGATAGAAACCCTAGTAGGAAGAGAGAAAGAGCGCATTGCCACATGGCAGCCTTTCAATGGACACTCAAATGGTCAAATAATGTTAAAGCATGGTCAAATATTCAAATATGGACAAAGTTTGGTCAAACAAGAGGGTTTTAAGTGCAAATATTGATATATTGGGATTTATCTACAAATTTGGACTATTGGATTGCAAAGGACTGATTTAGAAAATTAATGCAAATATTATTTGGTAATAATTTATTAGATATCTTTAAATAGTTTATTTATTTAATTATATAATAAATTTTTAACCAACTATATTTGTTAAATAGTCTATATCTCTCCAAATATTTTTAAATATTCATAATCACTATAAAGATAAATAATGTTTATATTTATCTTTATTTTAAAAGATTTTTGAGAGATTTTAGCAACAAAAAACCCAGTCCAAGTCCTATATAAAGAGATCAAAGGAAAGTAGAAAATGGAAGCTCGAAACTTCAGAGTTTAGGAACCCTTAGGGGGGCCTAATTTCGTCCTCTCTCTCCCTTTTTTTTTATCTTGCATTCTATGGAGGGCTAAGCTTCAAGGGTTAGTTTCACTATAATTTCTTAATTGGATTATGAGGTTAGATGAATCAATTGGTTTGTTCTTTTGATTCTTGTTGTGATTTATTTTGATCTATGTCTTTTGGTTCTTACTCTAGTGAAAGTAATGATCTTTACATTGTAGCAAGTTAGCACAATGGTAAATATACAAAACATAACAATCATATGAGTCCAAGGTTTTTAAATTTTAATTGAGAAATTACTTTGGTTAAATTTATAAACTTTCATATGATTGAATGAGTTTTTTGCTAATAATTGAGAAGTTACTTTGATTAAAGGTGAAAACTTTGATTAGAATTAATCAAGAACTTACTTTGGTTAATTAGCTTTTTACTAAATATAAGAGGTAAAAGAATAAACATGATTATGATTAGTAAAATTTAATTGAGAAGTTAATTTGGTAAAATTTACTATAATTAATCTATAAAGTTCCTGCTTTTGATTGAGAAGTTACTTTGATTAAAAATGAGGATGCCAACAAATCAATTGAGAAGTTACATTGATTAATTTGAAATCTTAAACAAGAAATCAATAACAATAATCTTTGGGAAACTAATGATGAATCATATTTTTTAAAAGCAGTGGAATCAACCTATTCTCTTTACTATATTGTTTTTATCTCTTTTTATCTTTTCAATTCTATTTCTTTCTTTGTTTATCTCAGTCCCTTATATTTTTATTATTTTATTTGACTAACTCTTTTGTATAAGAACTAATTTGTTAGAAATCAATTTCGTGTTTGTTGGGAGACGACTTTGGGTTACTTTACCCTTTCTAATTTGTTGACTACTTTCTAAATAATACTGAAGTTGTTATAGATAATTTGTTACCCAACATGCATACCAAAAGTATATAAATTGCTTCATTTACAGTCATCCATAAATGTAATACTGTAACCAAAAATATAATTATAAACAACCCTAAGGACAAAATAAAAAGAAACAACAACTACAAAGTTTTCCAAAAGATAACTAGTGAAATGCTAAACTAAGATTTAAATAGTTGCTTCATCAGCACCATCTCTTATTAAACCAATACCTACTTCTTCATCTGCTCACACCTAATTATGGTGATCGTAGCAAAGAAGAAAAATAATCCAAGCATACAAACACATAAAAGGGTAACCTAATTTCATAAAAAGACACACATACACACAAACACACACAGACACACGGACAAACAGACACACACATACATAGACACACAGACACACATACACATAGACACAAACACACACACACACACATATATATATACACACACACACACATACACACATATACATTTATCACTCAATAGAATTTCAAATCAAGTTGCCTTAATACAACAAACCAGGCATTATCAAGTAACTCATCACACATAAAGACTAGCTAGACTCAATTATTTGGATATAGTCATTGACGTATGATTCTTGGAGGTGTTTGCACTTATGGTTGTCTCTACTACCTAGCCCGTTTGGGTTTCCCGGCCCGACTGAGTCGTCGAGTCGGACCGACCCATTTGGGTTGTCGAGTTTGTTTCCAAATTTATCTTGAACTCAAAACATAATTAAGCTTAAAATAAATATGATTAAAATAAAATTTTATCTCACAAGAAATTCAATTATGTTATCCAAATAAGAAATTGAAATGTAAGGTATTTTAATTTCTTTATCCAAACAAGTTATTTAGAAAGTGAAGGAAATTTAATCGTAAGAAATTCAAATAAAATGCATTTTAATTTCAGAACATTGTTGAAATGTTCCATCCAAACAGAGAGGAGTGGGGGAGTTTTATATTAAAGGAAGAAAATCAAAGAAAATTCACCAATGGAGTTCGCGCTGCTCGTATGGGGTTGTTCGCATTATTCGTTCACGTTTCTGTGAAGAAGAAAGTGAAAATGAAAGTGGCGTCACGGTTACATACGAAGGATTTTACATCTAATCCCTATGGTCAGAGATAAATTTATGTTTAAACCCTATGGTCACACATAAATTTTGAATTTTTTTTATGTCTGATATCTACTAATTGGACGTAAATCACTGGTCGCAATAACCTCATTTCACATTATCCTAACTTCCGATGAAATTTAATTTTCATATTTCTCAACTTACTTGAATACAATTTTGCAGTCACGACAAAGAAAGACTCTATCCTCATCATTTGATTTTATTTTTCTTCTCAAAGAATACATTCAATGCATGTCAACCTTATGAGAAGCTGAAAATAAAACCTGCATTTATGTATACTTGCTACAAAACAATTAAATCGGGAAGAACACAATTGTTGGAAACAGGAACATAGGGTACGAGGCTCAAAGAATAGTCCAAAAAAGGGTTATTTGTTGTGACACTTGCACCATTCAAAACATCAACTACTAAATCATCCTCGAACACTTCCCATTGGTTAGTGATGACGGTCTTCAAATCCGTTTGCTTCGTCTCCAAGAAGCTCACAATAGCTCTGCAATTATTATCCTCATGCGCCACAACACCATTTTCCTCATCACTTTCATCACTCTCCATAGTTTTTCCGTCTCTGATTCTTACCAGTTCTTCAATGTCTTTCTCATCCACCCTCACAATTTCAGGGCAGTCAGAAACATTAAGGATACCAATGTCCTTACAGAAGTTGAAGTACGTAGTCATCTTGTTCCCTTGCAATTCAGCTTTTCTCGCAACTTCCAGACCAACCCTAGCTTCCTCTTCCCCACCCATGTCGAGTATTCTCTCCACAACTCGATGAACCCCAGCGCAGAACTTCTGGTACACTTCCAAAACCTCGTCCATGACACAATCCATGGCCTCAAGAACAAGCACGACGTTCATGTGGGGGCTCCTGGGCTTCACCTGCAGAAGCAAGTCGATCAAACCAAGGAGCTTCTCCAAGCTCTGCAGCTCCTCCATCACGCTCTCTTCCTTCTCCTTGCCTCCACGTTTGGCCTCTCTCATTACTTCCATCCTCACAAACGCTGATTTTTGGTCCAAATACAAGAAATAAGCCCTAACAAAGGCGTTGTAAACCCAGGCCCTGTTAGGGTTTATGTGTGCGTCGCTGAAGAGCGACAAATCAAACGGCAACCTTCCCATCTTCTGCACTCCGGGAAGATCAAAACAGAAGACCCCATGAATGAGCATCAAGCCCTTGAGTGCCACCACCCACGAACGAGTCTTTTCCATCCTTATTGAAAGAGTGTAGAGAAGAGGTTGAAGGTAGAAGGGTGAGGTGCGTAGCCATTTGAAAACCCGCTGAACGTTCTTGTAATCCATGCATTGTTCGTCGTGGCTTGTGGCCTTTATGACTACCATTTCAAGATCAGGGTTCCTGCATGGTCCACTGGGTAAGAGCCTCGCCACCCAAATGCTGTACCTATCCTTCAACGCTCCCGTGGCTTTGATCCACAGCGTCATCCTCTCTGTGTTGTGATCTTGCAACGCAATATGCAAGAACAACAACAAGAAGAAGAAGAACAAGAATGTGTTGTGGAGAGAATGTTGGAGAGTCTGTTGCTTTTCCTTGTGTTCTTCACCTCGTTTGGAATGTGTGAAGATTGGTTATAGTTTTGGAAGCATGTTGAAGGTCTTCACAACCCATTTGTCCAACCACCATGTTGTGCTGTAAACTTCACATAATTGCTTATATTGTTTGTCTCGCCTTGTATTTTGGGGCATTCATGTGGTGGAATTCGTCAACGCTTGTTATGCCGCCTACTACAAAGGTGGCTTATCCTTAAATCCACCTTAATTTCCAAGTTTCTTTATACCATGCATATGTAATTTCCCTTTTCTTCATTTATTCATTAAATTATTAACGATTAATAATGTTGTTGCTATTGTTACCGTCCAGCACTGTTGTCAACTGTCAAAAATGGAATCTTGTGAATCGTCTTCAGCTTATCCACAAATTGTCACATTCCAGCTCTCACCACTTGCCACGTTTTCTCTTCAAAAGGATCCAAGTCTCGATTTTAAATTAATAATAATAATAATAATAATAATAATAATAATAATAATAATAATTTCGAGAATAATGCATGGAATTCTATTTGTTATCAATATGAACTCGTTATTTTCATATTTTTATACTCTTTCAGAAGTTATATTTTGTTTCCATATTCGGATTTTCATTTTGTAATTAAAAATTACGGTATTTTATTTTTAAATTTTTTATATAAAAGGAACACGGTTTTTTTTTTTTTCGATGAATGTTTAAAAATGAAATAAAACATGGTTTTTAAAGTAAAAGAGAATTTCCTACATCCCTTTTATATCTCCTTTAAGGCTATTTCGGAAAAAAAATATATATATATATATATATATATAATATTTTTTTTATTCTGATAAATAGTTGTGTAGTTTTCTATTTTATCCATTTTTTTTTTCTGTTTAACACAATTAATATGACACTGAATTTTTTTAATAAGAAATAAACATACAAAAACAAAAATATCTTTGAGACTTGAAAAAATTAGAGATTTTTTTTTTCAATATTGTAACTATTTGGTCCAAATTATATTATTATTAGACCTAAAACTCTCGATAAACATTAGATCCCATTATGAGATCCATATGAAATATCAACTTTCTTAAAATAAGGAAAAGATAATATTTGAGTAGATATTTAATATTATATGATATAAACATAACTCATTTATTATAAATGAATCCATTAACACTAATAGAACCCATAAACGTTATTCCTGACCCTAAAAAGGCTATAAATACATAATATTACAAGGAGTACATATCATCTCATAATCAATTTTTACTCATATACTCACTTAAATATCATACTCACTTAAGCGTTAGTCCTTGTAGGCGAACTTCCACTAGTGATTCGGAGCCTAGATACACGTTAATAATTTGGACATAAACTGCATGGCCAAATTCGATAAGAACATTTGGTGTCCATCGTAGGTCGAGTAGAAATACTTCTCCACAACACACAAGTGTATTATGTTGATGCCTCGCTAAAACCAGACATCTAGTTTTTATGTACCAAATATTGATCAACAAGCAATTAATACAATAAAAACTCACATGGAGACAATCCTCAGTAAAAATAAGGAAAGTATCCAACAAGTAGTCGAAGAGATGTAGGATATGAAGTAGCTCTTTAGACAAGAGTTGAAAGCTCACTTTGAGTAGTTGTGCACCCAACACCAACAAAGCTAGAAGCCCATCAATGGACTTGGGTTTTAAACATTCACCATTTGTGGGGATGAAAACTTCCTTAGCCATCAATTGAGGGGCATGTTCTGATACACACTAAATAGTCTCATATCGTTTAGGAGTTAAGACCGAGGGCAGTTTAAATACCCCTTTCTCACTAATGCAAAATATGTTTTTTAACACTAGTGCAAATTTGACATTTTACTTCGCCTTATAGGCCTCAATTGCCGCTGAACCAAAGCCTATAAGAAGGCGGTGGCATTTTTGCAATTTTCGTCCAACTTTTGGCCCCGGTTGCAACAGAACCGAAGCATATAAGGTAGCGTCAGTATTCAAATTTTCAAAAATGCCATCAACATTAGGCTTTTGGCCTCGGGTCTTTAAGGACCGAAGCAATAAATGGGACTTTTGGCCTCGGTTGCAACAGAACCGAAGCATATAAGGCAGCGTTAGTTTTCAAATTTTCAAAAATGCCATCAGCATCAGGGTTTTGGCCTCGGGTCTTTAAGGACTGAGGCAATAAATGGGCTTTTGGCCTCGGTTATTAATTGAACTAGGCCATAAGGGCGGTTAAAATTCCCAATTCGCGAGCCTTAGCTACTATTCATCGTCTCCCCCAAAACTCTTCTCTCTGCGCGAATTTCTCCGCTTTGTCACCACCACCATGCTCTGCCTCCGTCACCGACCAATATCCTCCGTCAATAGTCATGCGTCGTTGCCTCCGTCGTGCTGTCCAAGTTCACCGATTGCAAATCACCTCCCGCCGCGGGTGAGTTCGAAACTACTTGGTTCATCTCATCATTAGTAGCCTTTAATGCGGTATTTACATTGGTATCACCCTTCTCCTCAGATTCCGATGAAGAAACACCTGGTGAATTTGAAACCGAGTGTTGAGCTTGCAGAACTTCTAATTGTTCTAGATCCAGTATCTGATCTTGTAGAAGAGGGTTTTTTGGCTTAACCTCTCCTTGTTGGATTTTGTGTTGTGTTTCAGTGGGAGCCATGGATGGAGGTGCACTGGGTGGTGCAGGAGGACACGCAAAAGGTGTGTGAAGTGGAGTACACAGAGAAAGCAGTCCATGGGCAGCCCACCATATAGTTGCGGCGGCAATGGTGGCTATTGTAATAGCTGTCACACTCGGAGGAGTGCACACGGGAGAATCTGCGGAAGTTTCTGCATTTACCATATGGCTTCGGTTCTCGTGGACCCGAGGCAGAAAAGGAACCCTATGGCTCCAGTTCATTTAGAACCGAAGCATAAAAGGGACTCTATGGTCTTGGGTAATAACCGAGCCTAAAAAGGGATACCTTTTGGCCTCACCCCAATATTTCTCGATTCCAGACTCGAGGTAAAATGAGGAAAATAACCGGGACAAAAAACCCTTAGTGCACTAGTGTAAGTCTATTTTTGAACAGACTTAGGTACGATAGACGTAAATTTTAGGTTTGTTGTTGACTAACAAACTTAAATTATAAGTATGTTGTTGGCTAACAGACTTAAAATTGAAGTCTTTTGTAAACCAACAAGCCTAAATCGATATAGATTTCTACAAAATAATAAAAAATAAATAGTGCATTTAAGTCTCTTGTGACCATTATCATACAACTTATACATGGATGAGGTTTTTCAGCAATGTCTTTTAGCATACTCACAACATATTAGCCATTCCTATATTATGGTGTGTGTTATATGTTTAATACTCTTCTGTTTTCCAAATGAATCACTTAGATATTTGAAAAAACAGAAGATACAGGTGCCCAAAGACAAAATATATCTAGGACTAAGATTTAAGACAAAGCATATAGTGCAAACTATCACATTGTATAGAAGTGCTACAAAAGAAGTCGTCAATTTTCGACCTTAACGGAAATAAACAAAAACAAAACAAAAGTACAACAAATTCCAATATAAACAAATGAAACAAGATCTAGAATATGGTGAAAAATCACATAATGTGCTTACCAACAACAACATGAAGGGTGAGGTAGCTATATGGCTTTTCACAAGCCACACCAATCTTCAGCACAAGATTAAGAAACCTCAGATTGGTTAGCACTCAATTACCTGAACACTCTAGGGAAAAAAGTTAAAAGAATAAGTCCTAGCTTCTATGTTGCAAAACTTCTTCACTTCACTACACTCCATTACTTCATTCCACCATTCAGATCTCCTCCTCAAGTGTTGGGAAACAAGAACTTGTTCAAAAAAAAAAAACTCCAAAGCAACATCTTCCACGTCTTAATCTTCTCTGATATCAATATACTAAACGCATCCCTTAGTTGCAAATCCAATATAAAAAAAACTGCCTTAGTTTTATGAATCTCCTCAAACATAGGATTAAAAGCCTTAAAACGGAAGGAAAGTCACAAAATTGAAAGTGGAAAATAGATTAAAAAACGAATATATCATAAAGAAAGATCAAAACTGAATGTAGAAGGAGAAAAGGAAGAGACTTTGGTACCTACAGAAGATAATGTAATCAAACCAAAGAAGGATCGCTATAGTGGCCGCTAGTCCACCATAGAAAGTTGATGTCACTGACAGGTGGGGAGAAGAGGCTCGCAAATCACTAGAGGTGGAGAAAAAGGTGTGACAAATTAGTGTGACAAAGCGTTCTTGACCCAAGTTATCTAGTTTTTTATTTAAAACTTGCAATTGTTGTTGATGGGCTTGTAGCTCTTGTTGGTGTTAGGCGTGCATATGTTCCAATTAAATTTCCAAGTCTTGTCTGCACTACTACTTCATCTCCTGCATCGTTGCGTCTACTTGTTAGATACTTTCCCCATTTTTATTGAGGATTTTCTCCAAGGGAATTTTGATTGCATTGACTATTTTTTGATTCATATCTGCTACAACTAACCAAGAATATACTTTGGTTAATTAGCTTTTTACTTGATATAAGAGGTAAAAGAATAAACATGATTTGGCATAGTAATGTTAATTGAAAATGTACTTTTGTTAAATTTATTATGATTAATCTAAAAAATTATTACTTTTGATTGAGAATCTACTTTGCTCAATAGTGAGAACGCCAACAAATTAGTGTGACAAAGCGTTCTTGACCCAAGTTATCTAGTTTTTTATTTAAAACTTGCAATTGTTGTTGATGGGCTTGTAGCTCCTATTGGTGTTAGGCGTGCATATGTTCCAATTAAGTTTCCAACTCTTGTCTGCACTACTACTTCATCTCTTACATAGTTGCGTCTACTTGTTAGATACTTTCCTCATTTTTATTGAGGATTTTCTCCAAGGGAATTTTGATTGCATTGACTGTTTTTTGATTCATATCTGCTACAGAAAAACTATATGCTTGGGTTTGAAGGTGTGTTAACTCCTTGCACTAACACAAAAACAGGCTTTTAAGCTTGTTAATTTAAGTCTGTTCATAAAGGAACAAACTTAAAAAGTGTGAGGTGGCATTTTTCTCTTCCTTTTAAGTCTATATGTAGTTTTTTAGATTAATCATAATAAATTTAACAAAAGTACATTTTCAATTAACATTATTATGCCAAATCATGTTTATTCTTTTACCTCTTATATAAAGTAAAAAGCTAATTAACCGAAGTATATTCTTGGTTAATTCTTGTTAAAGTTTTCACCTTTAATCAAAGTACATTCTCAATTATTAGCAAAAGCTCATTTAATCACATGAAATTTCCTAAATTTAATCAAAATATGTTCTCAATTATTGGCAAAACACATTCAATCATATGAAAGTTCCTAAATTTAATCAAAGTACATTCTCAATTAAAATTAAAAACCCTTAGACTCATATGATCAACATGCATATAGATTAAAACATCTCACTAATTAGCTATTACATAAAAAACACTACTTTTTATGTGACTCAGAGATAAAATACATATATGAATGAAAATCAAAACAATAATCAAAAGAACAAAGATGTTATTTTAATTTAACCTCAGAATCCATAATGAAATTATAGTGGAACCAACCTTAGAAGCTTAGCCCTCCATGGATTGGATATAATACATGACAAATGATGAATGAAAGAAAAAGTACAAAGGATGGAAAGAATAAAATGAAAGATGTGGTGGATGGTAGTTGCCAAAACCAGAGTTGCTAATTTCTTTATGTGCTTCCCCTAAGTCTCTTCATATAGAACTTGAATGGATGTGAACTTTATCTTTTTTGTTGATAAAATCTTTAAAATCATTTATCTGTTGACCAATAGACTTAAATCCACATAGATTTCTACATAAAAAAAAACAATGAATTTAAGTTTATTGTGATCATATCATACAACTTATACATGGAAGAGGTTTTTTACCAAGGTCTTTCATCATACTAACAACATACAAACAATTCTCATATTATTGTGTGTTATTTGTTAATACTCTTATGTTTTCCATATGAATCACTTAGATATAATAAAAAATAAAAGATAGTGCCAGAGACAAAATGTATATAGGACTAAAATTTAAGACAGAGCATATAGTCCAAAACCACCAATTTTTTATATTAAAGAAAATAAATAAAAAACACACGTACAAAAAATTCCAATATAAACAAATGAAACAAAATCTAGAATGTGGTGAGAAATCACATAGCGTCGTTACAGGTAGCAACATCCAAGTTGAGGTAGCTACATGGTTTTTCACAAGCCACACTAATCTTCAACATAAGATTAAGGAATATTAATCTCTCTTTCCTGATAAGAGTGGATCATGATTGCAAATCTTGTTGGACGACCCACCCGAGAGCTTGAGCAACCTCAAATTGGCCTTCACTCAATTACCTGAAAACTATAGGAAAAAAATTAAAAGAATCTATCCTATCTTGTATGTTGCAAAACTCCATTTCACCATTCATCCATTCCATCATTCATATGTCATTCTCAAGTGTTGGGAAACAAAAACCCATTAAAACAAACTCTGAAACAACATTTTTCACGTCCTCAATAAAGCACTTGATGTAATTCTCTAGATACCTCCCACTCTCCACGTGGCTCTGGAACATCGCAAGAAACGACCTATATGTCAGAATTAGCTTCTTCGATATCGGTATCCTCAACTCCACCCTTAGCTCTGAATCCAATAGCAAACTAAATCGCCCAATGTAACATCCCTACTGGAAATTACTTAATTAAAATAAATGAATAAATAATTTATAAAATAACCTCATAGTTTCATTATTCCCAACCGCGGGGAATTTAAAACATCGTTTAATGTGTCAAAATTTAATTAAAGCTAAGTAATAGTCTTATTACAATTTCCAAACTTCTGATAAAATAATAAAAACATAATAAAATTCCTAGCTCCGTCCCCAAGCTAGCCCCTCTCTCCGTCTCAAACATCAAGAGCATCACCTGTGTCATCAATTGCTCTCGTGTAAAGAATTACACGATCATCGCCAAGCACAAACAGAAAGGGTGAGCTTAATAAATAAAAAAAAGACATCAGTTCAATAATATATTTACTACCAGTTATATTATTAAAATTACACATTGGCCAAGTCCTTAATACTCCAAGGCTTTTCAACCTTCACATCACATCACATAGTTAGCCATGGACTCAGGTTTTATGATGCTCACACGAACCTGCCCGCTCGTGGTCCTGCCTTTACAAACCTCCTTGTTCGTAGTCTTACTCTATGGACCCGCCCGTCCGACACACATGATCCACCAGCTACGTACCTCCCCGTACGCAGCATCTCTCGAATGTGAGCACAGAGCATACGAACCTACCTCGCTCGTATCCCCACATGAGAGTAACTAGATATGAACCTCCCCGCTCATATCATCACGTGTTAACCACCATCCATAAACCTACCCGCTCATGGCACAACATCTCCCGACCCAAGCATAGTGTCATTGTCAGTTAAACGTAACACACACAACTCATAACCTACTACTCAATCGCCTGGCGCAACCCCCAGCATCGCTAAGCGATACAGGTCCAGATCGCCTGGCGGTTTACGTCCCACCGCCAGGCGCTAGGTTCTCGAACAGAAGCTCGCTGCATCGCGTCCGCCTAGCGGATCCCACCTCACCGCCTGGCACCAATCACTACAGACCCCCTTTCTGGGTCTTCTACCGCCTGGCGCACCCAGTACAGCCGCCAGGCGCTGTGACAGTACAGTACCAGTCAATGATTTCACCTCTCTTTCAGATTATCCCACATTTTCCCTAATCTCTCCAAGGTAGCAAAGCAGTCTTGGTTAATCTCACTGTCATTCTAAATTCCTAGCCAACCTCTTGACCGTTCGCAGCACTTATACTCCCATTCTAAATTCCCTATCTCGCCTACGATTCACCTATTCCCTCCAACATTATGCCATAAATTCTCCCAATTCATAATGAAACCACACAGTACATTTCCTCATACCACATTCTCTGCTCAAATTGCATTATCACAGTACCACACTTCCTACTCAGTTAATTTTATAATTCATTTTACACAAATCATGGTAATACCTTGAATCTTAATCCAACTATCCCTTATTCCAGCGATGCAATCCCCAACAAGTGTGTTCATTCAAACCTGAGACTTGTCATTGAAACTCTTCTTCTTACTATTTCAAACTAACCTTCTTACAACCTTACCATATCATGTGCATACCTTCACACTTAATCCAATTTCCCTAATTATATACTACAAATTATTTATCTCTTACCGTTTTACCAATAATTGTCTAAAACCATGACTTGTCCAAGTTCTACTCCCTTCCATTCTTTTCTCACTCTTTTAAGCACACAAAACCAGACTTGCACCCATTGTCGCCTGACGACAAGCAGCACGCCACCGGGCGGTATACCAGTTTTCTGCAGAATCGCAGGCTCTCCATTCCTATGACATGCTCAATCCATTTTCCAGTTTCCATTCCTCCCAATTTTAGTCACCAAGATGCAACCATACCTATATTACGTGCTAGTTATCTACTCTCAATTTGATTCATAATAGTGTCTCTATATTCACTCTCATGCATAGCCCCAATTCATACACTATCATCTCTCAACCTTGCCCTACCCCAAATTGGTAATCAATTTCGGTCCAGCAAGGCATCCAATAGAACCCACTCACATCAATCACAAAAACCACATGCATACTTGTACAAATAGCATCAAAACATCAAAAGAAACACGAACGACATTGCACCACCTGGTAGGAATTCATCGCCGCCAGGCGGTTCAAGCCAAAACAAGAACAATGCTCATCACTGATGTGCCGCCTGGCAGTAGGGATTGAACCGCCAGGCGATTTCTGGGAAAAACCCAGAAACTTCGATGAAACAGTGCGCAAAATGACAGTAAACATGCAGTTGTGATCACACAAGCACAGTGTAATTGATACAACTAAAGGAAACACACAAAGTAACTCCCCTTACCTTTGATCCTCGCTCCAAACTCGAATTCTCGATGATTTCACTAACCCGAACACTCCTTGAGTCTTCTCTTGCACTCCCACACTATCTTCCACCCTCACTTCTCTCAACTATTCGTGCCAAAACACAAAAGTGTCGCTGTCTAGTTCACTCTTAGTTTCCAGCCCTCTCTCTCGATAATCTTTCTCTCCCTCTCTCACAATTATAACTTTTAAGTGCCCCCTTCCCACCATAAATCAGAATTAGGTTTCATGTGCCTAATGACTAGACAACTAAACATTAGCATAAAACTTTCAACCATTCAACTGCCTCCTTCTGCAGTTAGGGTTCCTATGCCTCTCCAATGCCATGCAAAAATAGAAGTAATCAAAAATGAAACATCTATTTTGGTTCTTATCAAGACTTGAACCCATAACCAATCAATTACCAAGTTAAGAACACAACCAATTCAACCAAATCATCTTTTGTGATAATTCCTACATCTTTAGAATTTTATCATCATGTCAAGCCTCCAATATATAACTAAATAAAAATACATAATTTAAATAACATCCAAGTGGCACACATAGGACTCGAACCCAAGCCCTCTTACACAAACCAAAGTACTCTTAACCACTTGAGCTAGTACTTTTCCACGTCATTGTCCCACACATTAATTGCTTTAAACGTTTCTATTACCCGCCATAATTAAATAATTATTTAAATAACTATTTAATTTTTCTCGGGTCTTACATCTACCACATTCCAAAATTATTAAAAACAAGTAACTTACTACAAAAACATCACAAGGATGAATCCGTGAAATTCCCCCATCCTAACCCCTTTCTAACTCTAAGCATCCACATGCTCACCTGCAACAACATCTGCTTATATGTAACAATTTACTTGATCATCACCCAACACACACAAATAAGGTGAGCTCAAAATAAAATTACATTACAATATACATTACAATAGCAATTTAAAACCCCTTATACTACTTGTATCACACCTAGCTGATCCAAACAAATAATAATAATAAATGATCACCATATCTATACGCAAAATGAATCAAGTAGCCGGCCTAGGTCGACCTAAGCCTAACCGGCCTAAACTGCTAAAAGAGCAATCTGCCTAAGCTGCTAAGAGAATAGCTAGCCTAAGATGACATGTGAACAATAACGGCATAAGCCGCTAAAAGGGTAGTCGGTCTACACCGACCACTCTAAGAAACATGACGAAATCGAAGCACTCCTAAAATTCAGTAAGCCCACAATAATCAGACTAAGGGCCTGGACTGGGGCCCAGGCCCACCTATGGCCCACCCATGGAATGGTCAAACATAATTAATAATCTATAAATATACATGGACCCCACGAATTAAAGGTACATATTCATTACTTCCCTAATCACCTGATTTGACTTTCTGAGAGATTTCAATGACTTGAGCTTCGGAGTCCCTTCTGCAGGTAACCCCTCCCAGGTCCAAGCAAACATATGCCAACCGGGAATAGGCCTACTAAGGAAATGGTGGACTATGGGTAAGCTGATACTTTTGCCTAACTCATCTTATTTGTTCTCTGCAGGAACACTCCTGATACACCAAAACCTAAGACCCAAACATTCACATCTTCCTTCAGACGCCTCTTGATTCTACACCCTTTGATGATAACTTGATCGATCCTTATAATCCAACTTTGCACCCAAAACCGCCTGGCGCATCACTTGCGTCACTAGGGAAAAACTTGTTCCAGACCCCCTAACGGACACCTCATGTTACCACGCGCCATGCGCTTTCCAAAGCCTTTGTAAGATATTTTTTGCCTAGCGGGATCACCCTTTCTGCCAGGCACCATGCGTTGTACACTTCTCTACTTGGCAGTGTGGGGTGTGCTGCCAAGCGGTTTTTGGCACTTTGAAGCAAGTTTCAAAGAACCCCAAGCACTCAACATATAATCCATAACATCAAATATGCTTATCGAGTCATAATCACATGATTGGATCACAGTCCAACTCAATCACATACATCATGAATTCATTACACCATCACTTAAGGTTTCACAATAATCTCTTGCACATTTTATTTTATCAATTAATCATGCCATATTGAATTTAACTCCAAAACAGTTTCTGCAACAATTTATTCATTCCAAATGCATTATGCCAAGTCCCTAATTTATCATCACTACATGATCATGCACTTTAAAGACTTTCAAACCAGCAATCATGTGTATCATATATGTCCAGTTATAGACATCCAAACTAGGATCACATCGTTCAAACTAAAGAGCAACATGTTATGAACCCTTTGTCAAACTTTCAGCTAAATTAGACGGTTAACAAATCGGGAAACACAATTTTATGAAAACTACGCAGACTAGAAAAATCATAATCGCCCAGCGACTCGATCTTGCCGCCTAGCAAAACAAGACCATAGACTTGGCACTTAGCGTTAGGAAACCACCGCTCGGCGATCCCTGCTGCGGAAAAAATTTGAAAAATAGCGTTTTCCTGAAAAAATGCCTATTCCACACGTCCTAAGCATCCAAGTACACGATCCAATCATGTAATTGCTCGAACATTCAATCAATCATGCATCCAATATTCATACAATTTTAATTCCAACATTGGCACCAAACATCATACTCATAACCCAATTCATTTCTCAAAAGTCTTCCTAGAACCCTTATGAGCATACATTGTTCAATCCCCACATTAGCATCAACTTTAGTAGTTTATCATTAATTGATCAAGAAAATCATCCAATACCGTCATGCATAATAATTCTAAGACATCACCATTGCCACCAAACTCCATAAAACTCAAAAATCTGAACCACGGGGCTCGCGTCGCCTATCATATAGCATATAGTTTTTCAAATGTGTTGATGCACCTTCAAACTGAAGCATATAGTTTTTCTGTAGCAGATATGGATCAACAAGCGGTCAATGCAATCAAAACTCATTTTGGAGAAAATCCTTGGTAAAAATGAGAAGAGTATCTAACAAGTAATCGCGGGGATGGAGAAGATGAAGTAGTAGTGCAGACAAGAGTTGGAAACTCAATTGGAGCATATGCACGCCCAACAACAACAAGAGTTACAAGCCCATTAACAACAATTGCAAGCTTTAAATAAAAAATAGATAATTTTGGCCAAGAACGCTTTGTCCCACTAATAAGTTCTCATTTTACTTATTTTACACATGCATTTTAGCACTTTTCTAGTTTGATTTCATTGAATATCTTGTGGATTTTACTCCCTTTCAGCTACATTTGAATTAAACTACCCATCTTTTTATCCCTTAGCCTTGGCCACAATATAAGCCTAATAAAGTCCACACAAATCAAAGATTGGTTGTTGCTTTTCGAAAAAACTTTAATTTAGAGGAAAATATTTTGTCATATTAAGAGGTTTGTCCAAAAAAAAAGATTGAAAAAGTGTTCAAAGATTTGCTTTCAAACACTGGGCAGTTTATTTTTGGTTGACATGTTTCTATAGAGATGAAGATTAGCACGAGTAGTCAAGTTATATCAAGGTCATGCCCTCTCATTCTTTCATTCTTCATGCGTTTCCTATCATATTTTCTGCTTCGAGCTTAAAACTTTGATCTACCTTTCTCCTACCATTACTCATTATTCTCACTTTGAAATAAATTGGGGAGACATTTCACTTGTTGTTCCTACATTGTAGTCGGATATCTTGAATTTGGACAATTATTGACTTTGATTGTCAGCTTACATTGGGGCAACTAGTATGAAGTCTCCAATTATTTTCAACATTCTCATGTTATCAACAACTAGGGCAAGCTCAAACACATTTTGCACCCTGAGACCAATCTACATCCTCAAATTGGGGCAAATTTTGAAGTCTCCATCTATTTTATCAATAACTGGGACAAGCCCAGACACACCTCATGTCTTGAAGTTAACCCTTAACTATCAAATTGGGGCAACTCTTTAGTCAATTACCTCATCTAATCCCTTCCAAGAGATTTGGCAATTTCATGTATGTCACTCAAATAGTGTTAAAAAAGCAATAATACATAAACGAGTTTCTCAATAAACTGATTAGACCAAAGAATATTTTTCAAAGAAAAAAAAATCAAAACAGAGGGATTCCATAAATCTAAAAATAACAACAAACTAGGGATCAATTGAAATAAGTTTTATACAATGTAAAAGGTGAAAAAATACATGAGGGCATGCTTCATGCATAGATTCATATCTAATCATACATACATCATTCATTTTTGTGAAAAAAGGTTAACAGACAAAGGCACTTTCATCATGCATTCATACATTAATTCATGTAAAAAAATATATATCATAACATATGCATCATAAACTAATATTGTAATAGTGTTCAAAAAGAAAATCCATTAATCATACCAACATTATCATTCATTATGCATTATCAAAATAAACATAACAACATTATCACACATCATAATCAATGTTAAAAAAAAATAATACATAGCATGTGTCAACATTTTAATGCACATATAATGTAAATGTTAAAAAAAATAATAAGCATCAACATACTCATGCATTCATAAAAATAAAATTCATACAAGGTGTTAGCATCTACATGCATTCATACACATGACATCAATTGTCAAACAAAAAATATTCAAGCATGTGTTAGAAAAATTAGGTTCTATATAGTATTTGGTTCAAAAAAAAGTCACATACATGCCAACATATTCATGCATATATCATATTAGCATATTCATGCATATATCATATTAGCATATTCATGCACATATCATGTTAACATATGTCTTAATCATCATGCATCATGTACATGCGTCATAGTTCTTTTTTTTTTCGAAATTCTTGTCACTCTTGGATCAAAACCCTCTTTATTCACATGAATGGTTTTCAAATCCTTCTGTTTCAAAACGAAGAAAATATGAAAGATACAAAATTTTGCTTCTTTAATATTTCTCGGATTGATGGTCCTCTTCATTCATATATCTTCAAACCCAGATTTATCTGGCCCCTCAAGCCCAGTTTTATATGGCCACCTCAAGCCTAGCTTTGTCTATCCCCCAAGCCTAGTTTTGCACTGGCCCCTAAGCCCAGCTTTGTCTAGCCCCCAAGCCCAGTTTCGCATTGGCCCCTAAATCCCAGGTTAGTCTGGCCTAAGCCTAGTTTCGTCTAGCCCCTAAGCCCAGTTTCACACTGGCCCTTAAGCCTAGCTTTGTCTAGCCCACAAGCCTAGTTTTCGCATTGGCCACTCAAGCCCAGTTCAGTCTGGCCGAAGCCTAGTTTCGCACTAGCCCCTAAAGCCCAGGTTAGTATGGCCCAAGCCTAGTTTCGTCTAGCCCCTAAGCCCAGTTTCGCATTGGCCCCTAAGCCTAGCTTTGTCTAGCCCACAAGCCTAGTTTTCGCACTGGCCACTCAAGCCCAATTCAGTCTGGCCCAAGCCTAGTTTCGCACTAGCCACTAAGCCCAGTTTCACACTGGCCCCTAAGCCTAGTTTTGTCTAGCCCCCAAGCCTAGTTTATCTAGCCCAAGCCCAGTTTCGCACTAGCCCCTAAGCCTAGCTTTGTCTAGCCCCTAAGCCCAGTTTATCTGGCCCAAGCCCAGTTTCGCATTGGCCCCTAAGCCTAGCTTTGTCTAGCCCCCAAGCCCAGTTTACCTGGCCAAGCCCAGTTTACCTGGCCAAGCCCAGTTTCGCACTGGCCCTTAAGCCTAGCTTTGTCTAGCCCCTAAGCCAAGTTTATCTGGCCCCTAAGCCTAGCTTTGTCAAGCCCCCAAGCCCAGTTTATCTAGCCCAAGCCCAGTTTATCTGGCCCAAGCCCAGTTTCGCACTGGCTCCTAAGTCTAGCTTTGTCTAGCTCGCAAGCCCAGTTTATCTAGCCCAAGCCTAGTTTCGCACTGGCCCCTCAAGTCGATTTTTATGTAGCCACCCTAAGCCTAGCTTTGTCTAGCCCCTAAGCCCAGTTTCGCATTGGCCCCTTAAGCCCTGTTTCATCTAGCCACCCTAAGCCTAGCTTTGTCTAGCCCTCAAGCCTAGTTTAGCATTAGCCCCTTAAGCTCAATTTATCTGACCTCAAAGCTCAGTTTTACATATCTCTCAAGCCTAGCTTTGTCTAGTCCTCAAGCCTAGTCTTACCTTGTTTTTGTGCTAGTCAAAGTTCACACATTGTCATCATTTTTTACACATTTTTTTACGTTAAACAAAGATCCCCTACCAATTCGTTTGAGTCATTTATTTTGCTTCATGTATATAACCTGGGGCAACTTTGTTTGTTTCATATCATTTTTTTCCATCTAGAGATTCAAGTATACACTTATCACAAGTCTTGTCAAGAACAAACGAGTCTCTTTCATTCATGCATTCACAGAATTCAACTTGACTCTCACATGGTGATGATTCCATATTAGAACCCTCTTCACAAAATGGTTAAAAATTGTTGTTTCTATATCGGCCCTTTGCGAGGCAATGGTCGAGTTCAAGTTTTCTTTTGATATGTTGGCCATTTGCGAGGCAATGCTCAAGCCCAGGTTTTCTTTTGGTATCCCGGCCCTCTGCGAGGCAATGGTCGAGCCCAAGATTTCTTTTGGTATCTTGGCCCTCTACAAGGCAATGGTTGAGCCCAAGTTTTCTTTTGGTATCTCGGCCCTCTGCAAGGCAATGGTCGAGCCTAGGTTTTATTTTTGTATATCGGCCCTTTGTGAGGCAATGGTCGAGCACAAGTTTTCTATTGGTATATCGGCCCTCTACGAGGCAATGGTCGAGCCTAAGTTTTCTTTAGGTATCTCGGCCCTCTGCGAGACAATGGTCGAGCCTAGGTTTTCTTTTGGTATCTCGGTCCTCTGCGAGGCAATGGTCGAGCCCAGGTTTTCTTTTGGTATCTCGGCCCTCTATGAGGCAATGGTCGAGCCCATGTGTTCTTTTGATATATCGGCCCTCTGCGAGGCAATGGTCGAGTTCTCTTTTTTCATTTTTAAAACCCGAACGAAATTAGTGTTTTTATCTTTACTTATCTTTTACTATGATAATATGAAATTTTCACTTTCATATTATCTAGTCAAATCTAAATAAAGAGGGACAGCTGTCAACACCCAATTTCGTCCGGATAAATGCATATGTTTGGTTAAAAAAAATAATAACAAAAATAATATATAATATAATAATAATAAATAATAAAATAAAATATAAAATATGTTTGATTGATAGTAGGTTTTTTTTAACTTTAATTCTACCGTGGGAAAAAAGAAAAAAAGAAAAAATCAAGAGAAGGAGAATCTAATTTATTTATCACACTCTTTTCATGAGCCCAAATGTTTTACATATTTTCACCTCCACTGTTAGCTATTTACACTCTTCACATGACCTATCAGAAAAGAACTTTTCATAATTTCTATTTTTAGAGAAGGGTGTAATATTAGGAGCAATTTTTTTTTATAATAATTTGAATAATTTGTGTTGTCAGAATAGGAAGGTATTATTTTAATTAGAAGCAAATATTCCTGATATAATGCTTTTAAAGAATGGTACAATTTTAATATTTAGAAGAAAATATTTCTAGTAACAGTTAGAATCAATTATATGAATAATATGTTATGATTTGAGCACGATCTTTATGTGACAGAGAATATGATTCTAGTAATTACAGACAATATTTCGTTAATAATTATAATCAATATCGTGGATATTATGCAATGATTTAATAAGACCAATTTCTTCCCCATATATTTTATTATAATTAAAGACTAAGATCTCAATGATACCCCAAAGGGTCTATAATAAGCACAAAATTTCTCTAATGTAAGGGAGAGACAAAAATTTCAAAAAACCCCTCTCCTTTTTTATTACTAGAGCACGCGCAAAAGGAGTCACCTTAAAGTAAATTCTCTTTGCTCCTAATGATATTCATAATTCTCTTATAATATCAAACTAGTATTTCTACCCGTGCAATGCACGGGTTTTAATTGTAATATATTTAATAAATTAATTTTAAATTTTAAGTATAGTTAAATTTAGAATAAATATTATATTTATAAAAATAAATAATAATTTTTTAATTTATTTTATGATTAAAATATATTTAAGTTATCTATATATATTTTTAATAAAATGTATTGTATATAATTATTTGTACCCATATATAATTTTAAAAATTATACAACTATAATTAAATTTAATATAAATAATTTATTTAATAAAATTAAATAATAATATCTTAATT
>Ga0209589_1003019_pt1 | contig 29395 bp, 13 predicted proteins | sample CowpeawhiteBW_FD_187525 | JGI IMG/M metagenome (GOLD analysis project Ga0209589, IMG submission 187525) | Root nodule microbial communities of legume samples collected from California USA - Cow pea white BW (SPAdes) (version 2) | ecosystem: Host-associated > Plants > Roots > Nodule | place: USA...
TATATAAATATATATATATATATATATATATATATATATATATATATATATATATATATGTACTTTAGTGAGTTAATCTTGCTTAACATATAAATTTAAATAACATAAAATTTAATATGATATTCATATAACTTTCAGAATAGAAATATTATTATATTCATATTCACTTGTGATAGAATATATCATATTTATTATCGTAGATATATTTTCTTTAATGTTAACCTATAATCTCTTATGCAATAGTCTATAATTTCTCATGTAATGCAGTATTTAACAATAAATCTATTTTATGAAATGACAGGCAAAAATCTTGTTTTAACTTGTGATAGTTACTTAACATATTTTTACTCTTCTAAGATCTCTTCCATGAATCTCTAGTCTTTAACAATGTATGTTGTTGGAATTATTCCAGAAAACTTATGACATAGATCCTTAAAAAACTATGGTTATATCAGTATTCAAGTTAACATATGAAAACAAAGAATCTAGATATAACTTGTTGTCATGAATCATCGTACAATATTCAAAATAGTTTAGTCTGCCTATAAATGAAACCTAGGTACTCTGTTTGAATAAAACAAGTAAATTATTATCCTTAGCTAGAATTTAAATAATAAACCTATATATATTCAAAAGATGAAATTAAATATGTACCCACTTGATTATAAATTTCATTTCAATTATCAATATTATTGCATCTCTTACAATCATTCGCTAACACACGCCCATCAGAATACGAAAAGTTTATCTTCAAATCCTTATTTTCAATTGGGCTAATCCAAAAACAAGCATTCACATATACATTTCTAAACACAAGAGAGTTTCTTAGTTCCCATATACATTAATTTGAAAACAACCATTCACATTATCTTTCAAATATTATTTTGATATTGATACGAAAGATGTGAAATTGAACGAGTCGTGGATAGTGTTGTTGTTCATTATATATATTAATTTTGTCCGTTTATTAGAAAGATTTCAAGCTTAATTTGATATATTAAATTCAACTTTTTATCTTCTATCTTTAACTCGTAACTTCTAACTTACCTCCGATCGTGAGCGTGGCAATAATGCACGAGTCCACTAGTGGGTAAAGGCCCAAACGAGAAGACCCAATTTTTTAAAGGACTGCATTACGAGAAAAGACTGCCACTAATAAAGATCAAGGGTTTATTTTTTATTTTTATAAAAAGGTGGGTTTTTTTTCTTATCAATGTGGGGAAATTTATTTTTAAAATTATGAAAATAGTATAATTTTTTTAAAATTTCAAAGTTAGACACTGTGGCGGAACTTCTTTATTTTCATATAATCAATGAACATGTTGATATGAATTCAAATCAAATTTAATTAAATCGTTTTAAAAGGACCTTACTTCTATTTTATAAAGTCATGCCAACATGACAACTTGTTTAAACGTCAAATTTTTTAAAAAATATTGTGCCATTTTTTTTAATTTCATAAACAAACTACCCTAAAATGGTAATACAAACCTAAAAAGGTATATAAAATAAAACATACCACACAAAATAATTGGTTTCAGTAATAAAAATTAAGAAGGATATTTATTATTCTAGAGACAAGTGGACAGACAACATAAGTAAAAATTCATATTTATCTTCTACATCATATTTAATAGATATGAAACTTTTATCTCATTTTTAACCCCATCAAATAATAGATATACTTGTAATCATATCTATATACATTTTTTTCGCTGTTTAAATATTAATTAATTATTTCTTATAAAAAAGAATTATAATCATATTTATACACACTTTCTTATTATTTCAATAATAATTAATTAATTTTTATAAAAATGTGATAAGAAAACATTATATCTATATTCAATATAAAAAAAAAACATATTCAATATCAACTGTTTAGAAATGAATGATAATTTTATAAATGTTACATAAGACTTATATAAAATATTATACAGTTAGACATAAATTAAATTTTAAAATTTTCATAACAATCAAAACATAATTTTAAATTTTGTTTTAAGAAATTAATTTAATTAAAATTTCTTATAATTAAATTATTTGAGTGTCAGATATAACAATATCTTAAAATGTATTATTTTAGTTGCATAAATGTTTACTCATCCAACGAAAATTATGATTAAATTCATTTAAAATTAATTAATTAATTAAAATTACAAAAACATAAATAAATTAAAATTCCTAAAAAATTACTTCTACACCACTTATATTACTTATTCACTCCCATTTTTTTCAAACAGGCCACCCAAACATATTTCTGCACCTCTAATCTATTTATTTTCACATCTTCACTCACTCACAAAAATGCGATCCAATAATAAACTGTGACGAAGTCACTATCCTTCCCTCACAAAAATTGCTCAATCATTTGCTGGCAAAAACCCTAAACATATATAAGCCGACCATGGGTTGCCGTGTCATCATTTTCTTCCTTCCTCCCAAATCAAAACACCATGAACGGCCAGCAATCTCGCGCCACCGTAAGCCACCGCAACAGCACCTCGTTCGCAATGCGTAGAACAAACGCGCAACAACCACGATGACACAGCAAATCGCAGCTTCGTTTACCATCTTCACCGCAGCAAACCTCACCACGATTCGAAACCCTAATAACCAGAGATCAGTGCGCTACCTCCATCTTCAACACAGGAGCGATCCAGATCGCGCCTGAACCACCTCTGCACGAGTGAGGCACTGGAACGAACCAGAGTTCCTCCACAACAATACCTTCGAACCTCATCCTTTTCTGCCACGAACACGAACTCCTGGAACCCACTTCCTGCACCGTATAGCCACACCGCTACAGTAAAGAAAAAGCTATTGGAAAAGAGAAGATTCATGTGGCACGTCGTAATTGGATGGTTAGTAAGTCAAATCTAAATTAAAATTTGGTTAAACAAGGACTAAAATATAAATATAGATATTTTTAAGTTTCTGTGCAAATTAGCACAAAATTTAGTTGGTGATAATTTTAATTTATTAAATTATATAAGAAATTATTAGTCAATTATATTTGTAAATGATTTTAAAATTGATTATATCTTTTTATTTATATTAGATATTTTTAATCATTATAAAAATAAATGATATTTATGATTATTTTAAGTTTATTGAATCGGTTGCAGTGTAATTTTTTTAACGGGATTTAGATAACTATATTTATTTATTTTTTTAATTCTTGTTATGATTTATATTTATCTATTTTTTTTTCTCTTAACATGAGGATATAATAATCATGAGTCCAAGGATTTTTAATTTAAATTCATAAGTTTCTACTAGTAAAGTTAACAACTTTTATATATTGAATGAGTTTTTTTTGTTAATAATTTAGAAGTTATTTTGACTAAAAGTGAAAACTTTGATTATAGTTTATTAAGAAGTTATTTTGCTTAATTGTGAAGTTCAAGGTGAAGATCTCTGCAAATTAATTGTGAAGTTATTAATTTAAAATTTTAGACAAGAAATCAATAAGAATAATATTGAGGAAATCAATAATGTGTAGTGAAAACAATCTATCTACTTTATTATTATTTTTATCCTTCTCCTCTTTTATTTCTTTTTATTATTAATTAGTTTGATATCTAGCCTTTTATTTATTTTCTTTTATTATTTATATTATTTAATTTGATTGACCTTTATGAGGACTAATTTGTTAGAAATCAATTTTGTGAGACGATTCTAAGTTATTTTTATCCATTTTAATCTTTTGGTTACTTTCTTTACAATAATGAAGTTATTACATATGAGTGATAAATACTATTAATTTGATCGTGTAAATGACTGCATTATCACTTTCTTTTTCTACATTATAATGATTTTTTTTATAGATCATAAAGATTATAATACATTACTTAAATGAAATCACATATGAAAAAAATATATTAAACTAATTATGCAATTCGAATTTAGGCATGGATTTTTCATCTTGTGAACTTCATGACAATGACATTAAATTATTGTATTATAATAAATGAAAGGTCTCTCTATATAAAATTACATATATAAGAATGAGTTAAAAAATAAAATTAACTATATAAAAATGCATTTAAATTATAAAAAAAATATTAAAACGAAGTGAAAAGGAATAAATGTATGTCTTAAAAAAAAGTTTATACACCATCGAACCAAATTGTACAAAAAAATGTATAATTAATTATATAATAAGATGGAAAGTACCTTTGAGATTTGAGAAAACTTTTCAATTTTCGATCTAATTGATTCATTAGGAGATAATGCAGATTGTTTGAGTGAAAAAAAAAATCTACAAATGAAAGAATATATAGTTAAGGCTCAACGAGAATAAATATATATTTTTTAAATTACTTAGTAAATAAACACGTGAGATTGAAAGAATCAAACATTCTTATATGGAAAAAATAATCAATAAATAAAAATACTGAAAGGGAATATAAATAATTAAATGTGATACCTAAATTTTGATTCATTAAAATTGATAATTTATCTTTGAAAATAACTACACAAAAGATATTGATATTTTGATGGATTTCTTTTGACTCACTTTTAACCTACTACTTAAATCACTTTTCAATTGTCTATTTTGATTGATTATTTTAGTGATGTGATGTGATGATCTAAAGGTGATTGGAGTGGTGGGTTAAAAATGAATAAAAAAATAACTTAAAGATACAAATGAAAAAAGTGTGTGGCAAAAAAAAAAGTTACGAAACTAAATATTAAGAGAATGATATATATTTATATATGGATTTTGGATATGAAGATATAATCAGTACAACTACAACTATAATTTACAAAGAAATATTTTAAAGAAATATTTTGAAAATCTTTAAAACAAATGTAACATGTTTAAATTATAGAAATGCAAACGTATATTTCTGAAATTCATCGTCAATTTCAAATTATCATTATTTCGGTTTGGTAAAGATCATTAAATTGTAAGTTCACCGTCATATTTATCATCCTTATTTAAACTACAATAACTATTTTAAACTCATTCAATAATACTTCACATTTTCAAAAATTGTCAATCATTATATTTATCTTTATCTGTATACACTTCAAGAAAAAAATCTAAAACAAAGATGTCATAGTATGGATATAATTTATATATATTACATCTTCATTTACTTCCAATTTCAGTGTTAACATTGAATAATTATGGGTCTGAATGATTAAAAGAATGAAAGAAAGAAAAGAATCATCATTGTTTATGAAAAGGTAGCAAATAGGATTAATAACAAATATCATTCTTTTTGGAGTACAACAAATATTGTTCATCTTTTGTCTTTTCAATCCCATTACTTAAACATAAAAATTTTATTAATCGAGGTTGACAATGTTCTATATATGTGCAGAAAAGAATTGAATTCACCATAATTAGAATAAAAAAAGCAAACAAAAACCATAATAAAAGAGTATATGCATGGATATTTCAAAATTTGAATCTATAGATTAAGCAAAATGACTAATTACAATTTGTTGATGTTGAAGAGTGTTGCATTGAATGTCAACACTATGAAGATAAAGTGTGGTATTTTGAATCAAATGTATCGTCATTATTTAAATTACATTATCTTTTAAACTTATTGGGATGGATATTAAGATAGGTGTAAGGATGAAGATAGACATGCACATTCCATTCACATTCTCGTATCTAATTAAAAAATTAGATATCATTCATTCATATATCGTATTCAATCAATGCAATAATTTTCTGTTGAAACATAAACAACTTTAGAGCATACCTACGTAGATATATTTATCTATCATTCCTATAATCTCATATGATGTAAAAATAAAATAGTTAAATAATATGTAAGGAAAAAGATATATAAATATAATCTTAAAATTTTAAATTGAAAATAATGTCAAATATTTGTGTAAATTAGGTTGGTATCTTGTTGACGTGGTTGAATCTTCTTAAAGGCTTTGATTTCTCTAAAACCCGTAAAGTTCTTCAAAAGCTCATCTATCAGTCTATTAATTGTCTTCTAGTTAGCTAAATTAGATTGTCTATTTTTGGTGAAAAAAGCTTTACTCTTCTGATTTTTCAACAGAAATTATTATGCCCTTCAAAATAGTTACAAATTTCTGCAATATGCGCAATGGCACAATGAAAAACACCCAAAATAAACAAAATAATAAAAGTCTTTGTTGAATTCAGCCTACTCCTTTATTAATGCCAACTACTCTATCACGTGTGACTTTATTAATCCAATTTATAATCGTCAAATTTGTTAAGTAAAAGATCAAAATAATATAACCTGTTGTCGGAGCTTAAACCGACAAAAACAAACTTAATAAGTGCACAACACAAATGTTACTCCTTTGGTTAAAAAAAATCATTTGAGAGTACTAACAAACAAAAGGTAAAGAAGCTATTTTAATGTATTTATGTTCTAAAAATATGTTTAGATTCGAATAATTAATATACTAAGATTTTCTATCATTTTATTTTTTTAGATAAATCAATAAAATCAAGTACGCAAACAAAGCTCTTACTCATGGTTTGCAAATATAAATTATAAAATAAAATAAATAAATTTCAAATATCGTCTTTTTTTCTTTTTAATTTTCTTAACAAAATCCAATAGGGCTCTTGTTGAAACGATCTTATATTTTCTTGGTACGCGTTGAAATGATCTTGTACATTAGACGCATTGACAAAATTGAAATAATCAATGCATTCATGACTTTTTTTTATGATAATAAACAAATATTTCTCTTAATAAAACAGACAATTAATTTGACAGTATATAAGACTTTAAAACAATTCATGTTTGGTAATTATTAATTCATTATGGTAATCAAATAACAACTAATTGGTCGACTCCACAGAACTAGGTTTATTATAGCATGAATAGAGGTGAAAAAAAACACAGAAAAGTGTTGGATAAAAATTAGGATTAAATATGAATTTAGTCCTTATAACCAAATTTTGTTAAGTTTATCTAACGTTTCAAGCGCATTTCATGATGATTAAAATGACTAAATTCACGCATTTTGAAAGATGAAGGATTAAATTGGTCAAAAGTTTTGATGAGGGACTAATTCTAAATTTCGCTGAAATTTGAGGGACCAAAAACATATTTAACCCTAAAAATTAATTAATAAAACTTGTTGTGAAAAAGAGAAAGAGAGGAAAAATCACTTATAAATTGTTTCTTTAACGAGTTATATATATATATATATATATATATATATATATATATATATATATATATATTGTTGGTGAAATTGATTTTTATGGTATAATGTAAAGAAGTCGTTCAACTAAATGTAATGTTTGACAAAAAATTAGAAGGAAAATTTTGATTGTGGAGTTAGTTGAAATGAATGAAATGTTTGACTAATAATTGTTGAAGGAAAGGAAGGTTTGGTTTCCTTAGGTTCATTTCTTTAACTTGGTGATGCAAATTATGAGGTTCTAGAGGCCACATCAAAGGTTTGAAATTATGTTAACATTTGTTTTTCGTCATAGTTTATTTTTTTTAATATTATTTAGTGCGTTATTAATTTTGCTTAGGGAAACTAGAAGAGTGTGATTATTTATTGCGATATAATTTTGAATTTACTTAATCTTTTTTTATTAAATTATTTTTTTACTGAAATGAATTTTCTTTGAATTTTACATCAGTTTATTCTTTGGTGCATCGCATAATACTCAAATATAAATTTAATTAATGTTAAATAATTACAGATGAATCAATGTATATTTAGTGATTCATATAATTTTAAAATATCCGTATTACATGGGGTTTTAGCCAAATAATGAGAAATCTCGAATTTCATATTTTGAAATTTAACTAATTTCATTTTCGTAGATTAACTATATACTGCTTTAACTTTTGAATATAAGTAAAAGCAAAAAAAAAATTCAATAACATAAATCATGTCAAACAAACTATTCTTATTTTGGCAAGAGTGAAAACAATCGTCAATAATTTTAAATACCTACAAAAAAATAATTTTATAGATGGCGTTGACCATCTCACCCAAGATCATTTCAACTAAATAATTATGCCAAGTTTGAGTAAAAAAATGAACAAATTTTCTGATTCAGTGAAATTGATTTTAAAAATAATAAAGATTAAAAATGCTAAGTTATATTCAAATCTATAAACTAGAATTTTAACTATTTAATTGTTTATATCTAAAATTTATTATTTTTTAAATATTTTCTGTTTATGAATCAATTGAGAATGCTAATGTTGATTGACTTAGTTATTGCTCATTACATTATTAGTTTTGTGATGTAATTTAGAGTTTCTGATAATTTCGAAGTTTTTTCGGTTCTTTCTCTTATTTAAAAATTAAAAATTAAAAAAATAACGAAAGTTGAAAAAAAAAGTCCTAACACGCTCTCGTCAAAAAATCGTAAATAAAAATAATTTTTCCTCAAGGAGTATCTATTTTTTTTTTTTTTGGTATATAATACAACTAATTTTAATTTATCTCAGAAAGTAAAGCTTGGTTAAAGGATGAGTTTAATAGAATTAACTCATAACTGTAAAAGATTCTTGGTCGAAGAAAAACTACTACTCAACAAAAAGCTAAGAAAAGAGAACCGTGTCATTGATTGAAAGGTATAGGTAGAATACAGTGACTACGAAGTCTTTGGGGTTTCACAAGTGAAGTCATTATCTTCGATTAAAGCATAGAAACAAGTTGTTATTCCAAAAGCATCGAACAATGAAACAAAGAGGAGAAACAAGAGAATGATGAGACATTAAAACGATGCTACATATGTTTTCTATATCATCATCAACAACTGGGTGGTTAATAATGGAACACGTACACATTGTACTCCACAACAGCATCTCCGGTCTTCAGATCAAACGTGTGAGTCTTCGCCTGAGCGTACCCACGTGCGAACCGGAAAGCCCCGCTTCCTCCAACAATTGGCATTTCCCTCACGGTGGAAAACACCGCATTCCGCCCCAACAAGCTCAGCGTGCTGCCGTTGTATTTCCCTTCCGTGAAGACGAAGTTCATTACCATCAACAGGCCCGTTTCGTGTTGGGCCGCAGATCCGTAAACGCCTTGGGCCTTTCCCACGAGTTTGGATCCAGGCTCCGGGCCCACCGTCAATGGGTCGTCGACCATGGCTATGAATCCGAAAAGCGTGGAGGAGGAGTTGGTGGATGGGGCCTCCGCCACTCTGACGGCGGTGGGGTTTGGACCGCTGACAATGTCGTGGAAGAAGAAATGAAGGTGGCTGAGCTTCTCCTTTTTCAGTCCCAAAGACTTCCGAGATAGGGTTCGGTAGAAAGTGGAAGATTTTGCGGTGGCGAATGAGAAGAGTAGGCTGAGAACGATGACGGTGAAAATGAATGTGAGGCTTCTGGAGTTAGCCATTGTAATGGGAGGGAAAAGTAAGAAGTGTGAGGAAAGACAGAATTTTTTATGAGCAATTTATAGAGTGCAGAATTGGAAGGAATGAACCGGGAGAAGTTTTCCTAACTAAAATCACAGTTTTGGACAACTAAAAGAACCGTTTACAGTTATATTTTTATTTCATAATTAAAATATATAATAATTATTAAAATAAAGTAATAAAATTTTAGCATTTTTTTATTAAGTATATCAAAGTTTATTAAACAAAACATTGTCCAAATATTATTTTTTCAAGTGCATAATTGTTTGGTTAAACCACTTCAACTTCCTTTTTTATTATCCAATACGACAATACGACAATATTAGCCCAAAACAAAAAAATAAAATTATGTAGAGTGCAGAATTATAAGGAATGAACTGGGAGAAGTTTTCCCAACTAAAACCATAGTTTTTGACAACTAAAACAACCGTTAACCGTTATATTGTTTTTCACAATTGAAATATACGAAAATTATCAAATTTAATATACATTTATTCAAAATTTATATTGTGATATCAAGAGTTTAATACGAATTTAAATAAGATATGAATTTATAAAATTTTAATAATCATATTATAATATAAAATATTATGAGTTATATAATTATATTATAAAATAGTATGAGTGTTTAAAATTGATAAAAATTGTGAAAATATAAATAATAAAAAATTATGATAAATATAAGAGATATGTTACGTGAGAAATTTTTTATTTTATTTTATTCATATATATAACAAAATATAAAGTCAAATAACTTTTATGAGATTTTTTTTTTGAAAATAAAAGTCATAAAATTATTTATTCAAAAATTTTTTCTTTTCAAATACAAATTTAGACGAGATACAGACTTAAATGAGTGTGGATTTAAGCAAATATTTACCCTACTTATTAATAAACTTTAATTAATAAAAATCAGATTTCACATCTTTTATTCATATAAATATGGAAGTTTTGGATACTATTTTTCTTGTCAAGAATAATTATTTCCTTTATTACTTTACTTTTATTTGATAAATCATATTAATCACTACAACATTTAATAAAGTAAGTTTTTTTGTAAGTAACCTTTTGCTAAATAAACTGGTACAAGTTTTTATTTATAGAAATTTATTTATTCTTCCTCCTTAAAAACACGTTTACCGCACTTCAATCAATTTCGTATATTGCACTTCAATAAATTTCGTACGTTGCACGGATACTTTTAGTTTTAGTATAAGTAAAAGGGGAGAGAAAGGTGTTTTGTACATCTAAATACAAGCAATTTTTAATTTCTTAAATTTTATTTAATGATACCATTTCAGAAATATTATAATCCTTAAACATAAACGTCAGAAATATAATTAAAAATAATTTAATAAAAATACTAAATCCCCTTCATTATCATTCTTATTTCATATAAAAATAGATAATTTTGTATACATCTGAGTTCTTATATATTTGTTGGAAAATGATATCTAAAAGTAAAAATCTTATTAATAAATACTTGAGTTCAAAATTCTAAAACATGACCAATTTTATTGATAAAAATTATGTTTACAGATCAATTTTTTAATTACAAATTTTTTTTTTTAGTTAAAACCTTAATAATTAATGGTATTGACTAATTTAGATATTAAATGATAATATAAACTATTTTAGATATTAATTTATAAATTAATTATAATTTCTTATTAATAATAAAAACTATTTTAGTTACCAATAATTTTAATTTATAAAATTAGTCATTATAGTAACTAATTATTTTTAGTAACTAAATTTTGTCATTATTTAAAAATTTTCTTGTAGTGTCATTACTAAAAAAATTCATATTTCATGCTAATTTTGTTTTGAATTTTTTTTTTTAGAAAATACTTACAAATTTTATTATGAAAAAAAATTGCAAGGAATTCTCACCAATTTTTTTGCAAAATATTTTATATAAAACACTTTTCAAAAAAAAATGTAGGAAATAATTGTGAATTTTATAATTTTGTAGAAAATAATTATTCACGAAGAAATTACCTGTCCATTAAAATTTTAAAAAAGAATGATAAAAAAAAAAGTATTTTCTTGCAATTTATTTTTAGCAAATTTGCAAATAAAATTTCTATGTAATATGAAAAGTTGTAGTAGTATGTCATATACTTATTAATCGATTATAATGTTTTTTTTTTTTTTTATGTATGTATTCATGCATCCAAGAGTGGTTTAACCAAGCTCAAGCAAAAGAAAGACCATGATGATAAAAGTGATGCCGAGTGTTTCTTCTATAAGGAGAAAGGACATTAGAAGAGAAATTACAGTAAATACCTGAACTTTTTGAAAAAAAAAAACAAACAAAGGAATACAAACAACTAGATGATTAAAGAAAGTGAAACAAGTGTTGCAACTAAAGCCATATGACTAGTTTCCTTAATACAAAGTGCCACTTTAAGAGGATTGTTATTATGTTCCTAATTGTTTCGAACATTATTTCAGTTTCTATGTCAGATATTGGTTTTCGTATTCATTTATTTAATAAAGATATTTGCTCAATTTATAAAAATAGCGATGTTGATTGTTTATATACAAATAGATATATCCAACACCACATTTATGTCTTTCTTAATGTGCATTATAATCTTATAATGCATGTTTCTGGTCTTAAAAGAAAAAAAATAATTAAGTGAATAAAACATATATTTAACATTATAGACTCAATGATATTGGAGAGAAAAGAATTAAGTTACATAAAGAAAGTTATTTTGATAATTATAAATTTCAGCATGGATCGACTTGATCCAATACAACCAAATTTGGGTCGAGGCCGACTCGACCTGATATGACTAAATTTGGATCAGAGTCGACTCAGTCAAATATGCGGTGAAGCCAACTCGATTGAATTTGGGCAAATTTTTGTCGAGGCCGGCTCGGTTGAATACAGTCAAATTTCAATAGCGACCGACTACGACCAAATTTTCTTCAGGGCCAACTCTGTCGAAGTTGGAAAAATACGGTCAAATTTCGATAGGGTCACCTGGACCGAATTTTTCTGAATACAGCCAAATTTTATCCAGAGCCAAATTTGGGTTGAGGCTATTTGGGCCGAATATAGCTAAATTTGGGTAAGGGACGACTCGACCAAATTTTGGTCGAACTCGACTTGAGTATTTGAAAAATTTTCGATTTGGACCGACTTAACCGAATTCGGTCAATCTTCGGTCATGGTTAAGCTTAGGTAAATTTCAACTAGGGCTAATTCGATCGAATTCTTGTCGGGAACGACCCGTCTCAACCTTCGACTAGGATCGACTTGTCTTGACCTTTGATCTGGGCTAGTCCATCTCGACCTTCAACTCAACCTAACTAAAAATTTAGGTTAAATATTTGGATTGAATATTTTAGATTTTCCGTATTTGAAATTTTGGATTCCTATAATGGATATTCAATTCATAAAATATATAAAATGTAGATTAGATTGAATAAAATTGATTTTTTTATAAAATATATCTTAAATAGATTGGATTGGAGTGGAAGTGGATTGAATAAAAAAAGTGGATTTTTTGTCTGTCCATCCCTAAACTAAATTATGCATAATGTATTAAAATTAGACAATATATCATCTAATACCAAGGCCTCAGATAATGTTAATAGATTTTTCATCTATGTCTTGAAACATGTTTACTTCCATGTTTCATTAGATTATTTACAAATACAAAGTTGACTTATGATTATCTAGAAATACACTAGTACACCAAGGGAAAAAAATACCTTGAATATGTATGCTAAATATATTGTGATAAACGCTAAATATATTGTGATAAACTTTTGGGAAGATCTCAAAAAAATAACAGGGCACGGAAACAAAACCCAGATCAAATCTTTCCTAAATAAATAATATGCAAAATAATAAAATGCATAAAATAAAGAAGGGAGGAACTAACAAACACCAAAACTTTTAATGTGAGAAAACATCAATATGGAGGAAAAATCCAGGGGACCTTGTCCAGTAAAAACTTCTACTAATAAAAATTAATGGGTACACCAGAAGTTCTCTTGAAGATTCCAATGGTCAACATAATACTATTCTCTTCACCAACAAGGTGAATAACAAAACCTAATGGATACTTTAAATAAACAATAGAGTGAACCTCAATATATGAGAAAATGAATAAAACATGTTCTCCAAGGTAGTTTCTCTGCACAGACTTGCACATGATAAACTGGTTGCTCTTTTCTTCTTCTTCATTCTCTCTGATGCGTTCTCACCAGAGGCACTCACAACTTCTTTTTCTCTGTCTCATTCTATTTTTTTTCTCTTATACTCATACTTGATGCAAGGATTACATATGTAAATTGCATAATGGGTCGGAAGCCCTTAAAAATACCTCCTTTTATTTTTCTTAATTAAATAAGTGTGGACCCAATAAATTAGTGACCCAAGTGACATCAACATCTCCCTTTATAGCTAATGTTAGTAACAAAATTGAGTGCAACAAAAGAAAAACGTGAGTTGAAAACTCCTCCCTTCTGATAAAAGTTCTAGCACATTTAATAGAATATCAACACATTATGTCATTGGAAAAAGAAAAGGATAATTAGAGTAGAAGTTGTATTTATCATATCAAGTTGAGTTCAACAGAAAAAGTGTTGATAATGCTCTAACATCCTTGATAGAAGATCAACACACCAACTAACAATATTCCTTGAGCATTTGTTAATCTCTTGAGTGACGTCGAAAATATATCATCTATTGCACGTATAAAGAAAGAACTATAGCTTAAGATCCATAAAACTCTATTCTCAATTCTCAAGTTACTTCTTGAGGTTGAAGAAAACGAAATTGTTGTGGTGTATGTTGTTGAAAATAAATTATAAAGTATAATTTGCAAATATATTGTTCTATAAATAATATTTTGATTAATAATTATAATACATTATAAATGGAGAGATATTAGTGCATAAGACATTAGAAGAAGACTACATGGCTTCCATATCATGAAGAACTGGTTGGTTAATAATGCAACACGTAGACGTTGTAATCTACAACAACATTTCCAGTCTTTAAATCAAACGTGTGAGTCTTTGCCTGAGCATACTCACGTGCAAACCGAAAAGCCCTACTTCCTCCGATGATCGACATTTCCCTTATACCGAAGAACACCGCATTCCGCCCCAGCAAGCTCAGTGTGCTGCCATTGTATTTCCCTTCGGTGAACACGAAGTTCAATACCATCAATAGGCCTAATTCATGTTGGGACGCAGATCCGTATATTCCTTGAGTCTATCCCACAACTTTGGATTCGGGTTCGGGGCCCATAGTCAATGGGTCGTCAATCATGGCTATGTATCCGAAAAGCGTGGAGGAAGAGTTGGTGGAAGGGGAATCCGCCACTCTGATGGCGGTGGGGTTTGGACCGCTGACAATGTCATGGAAGAAGAAGTGAAGGTGACAAAGCTTTTCCTTCTTCAGTCTCAAAGACTTCGGGGATAGGTTTTCATAGAATGTAGAAGATTTTGCGCTACCAAATGACAAGATTAGGTTCACAACGGTGATGCTGAAAATGGTTTTGAGACTTTTGGTGTTGGCCATTGTAATGAGAGGGAAAATTAAGATGTGTGAAGAAAAAGATATTTTCATTCACCATTTATAGAATGCAAAATTGAAAGGAATGAATTGGCATAAAGGTTTTGCAAACAAAATTTATTGTTTTGACAACTAAAATAACCATTTACAGTTATATTATACCAAAATTTGTTGCCAAAGTTTATGGTGACAGACAAACTTTTGGGACAATATGGAATATCTTTCTTTGCTTCTTGTTCAAACGTGTCATTGTTAGTTTTGAACTTTTTATGACACCATAATTTTTACATATTACAGTTTACGTAATGTTTTGTAATTGAAAGAAAAATATTTAATTAGAATACATAAAATTCATCAAATTCTGTAGTTGTTAATAAACTTTTAATAAAAATCAGATTTCACATCTTTGATTATATTAATGTAAAATATGGAAGTTTTGTATAACATTTCTAATCATATGTTTTCATCGTTTTGAGTTTCTTTTATGAATAAAATATTAATATGAAATTATTTTGAAAGAGTTTACAAAAATAAGATTGTTTTTCCCTTTCATGAGTAGAATAAAGTATTAATATCTATTAGTAAAGAATAGGATAATAATAAGGTGAGAAAATTAATTAGTAGAATTATGCTTATCAATTCTATCTAAAAAATTCAGCTAAATTATTAGTCTCAGTAGTGGTCAAGTATTTATGAAAAAAATACCAATGAATGTTTTTATATTTACTAGTGTAAAAATGCTTTCAAAATCACCTAATAGGTTTCATATGTCTTTCAAAATGTGACAGTATTTTTAATTTTTTTTAATATTTATAGGTTTTGATTCTTTAAATAAGCAAAGCTAAATAATCCCAAATTTTAAAAAAATGTCATTATTATTTTTGAATTTTATCTTTTTGTTTAGAAAATAAACTACAGTTTTATAAAGAATCCAAACTTATTCTTTTGTTAGGGTTAACTTTTCAGATTTAGAACCACCGGTACAATCCTCTCCATTCTTCCTCGATTTTCACCTTCCTCCATTTTCACCATTGGCTCATTTGTTCGTTCTCTCTTCCCTCACTTTTTTTTTTCTTGTTTCATTAAGGCTTGTTCATTTTGTGTTGTCTTTTGAGTCTAGGTTTTGCATTCAGGTGGCATTGATGTAGCACACGTTTCAAGATATAAATTAACACCCTCTTCAAGTATTTGTCTATGATAGTGAGGAAATAAGACCCTACATTAAGTCTAAGATTATGTTGGACCCAAAGGTTTACATGAGTATACTCAAACAATCTATTGTCAAATTTAAACATCAATCCATGAGACTTTTTCTAGTACACATTGGTCACAAAACTCTAGCTACTCAATTTGATCACCTTGTAGTAGGTTTTGCTTACCCAACTTCACAAAAATCTTTCTAACTTAATGTAGGGACCTGAAATGTGACAGTTTATATATTTAAAAAAATAAAAAAATTTAAAATTCTACAAATTGACATGTGACATGTAAGGACACAATGTTAACATGATGATCAAATTGAACATTTTTAAATAATTGAAAAACTAAATTGAACAAAAACAATAAAAAAATGACCAAAATGAACCAAACCAAAAAATTAGAGGACTAAATAAGTAATTATATCGTTTTTGTATACAAAAATAAGTAAAAAATAATAGAAAAATGATATAGTTAAGAAAAATTATAAAAGATATATGGTTTAATTAGACATCATACTACTATATACTCTACCATTGATATTTTCATGTTCTTTTCATAAAGGATCTTGCTAACCAGTACTTTAAGGGCAACTGTTAAAGATAATTAATATGCATTGAATTTTGTAAAAATTCATAGCTATCCGTGATAATAAATAAAATCTGACCTAACAACCATTAATGCAGTTTTATTATATTTAAAGGACAAAAATATCCTTAAATGTTATACAAAAACGTTTACTATTTTATTTAATATTCACTCATAAAAATTAAGAAATAATTAAAAAATAAAATAATTATATTATTGCTAAAAATTAAAATATAATTAAACATAAAAATTTAAATTAATATAAAAACCAAAAAATAGTGTCAAACATCTTAAAAGTTAAAAAATAAAATTAAAATTAAAATATCAATTTGAGAATTTATTGAATCTCTTTATTCGTGTTAACTCAATAAATATCTGTATTGAAAAAAAATAAACAATATTTTAATATATGAAATTATTAATTATAAATACATAATTTAGTAATATAAAAAAACTTAATTATTTACACTTTTAGTAAAGATCATAAAAATTTTAAATTGCTTATTTTATATCTTAAAAATTTTAAAAACAGTTTTGTCTTTATAAAATATGTTACATACATTTATATTATTTTAATTAATAAACTTAAATATTCTAACTTTGAATATAAAATTAATAAAAACAATAAAAAATAATTATTTATTAACCGGTGTTATAAGGACAGTTTTTCCTTTCATAAAACCATAATGATTTTTAGAGTCGGTATATAATATTAACTATACCTCAAATTGTTTCACTGCTAATATGACTGTGTGACGTGCTCCATTAATGCCAAAAGCCTTTCAACCAACATATATATATTTTGTTGTTACCGATAAAATATGCGCAAACTATAGAGAATATTTACAACATTAGTCAAGGTGATAGGATAACAATTTGGAAGTTAACCTTCCAACACAAAATTATTATTATTTTTTCAGAGAATTTGTAGAATGTCGATTTTGAAATTGATTTCAAAGCGATAGTAAAGAGTAGGATAAGCTAAAACTACTTGGAAAAATATTGTCGTATTGGCTAATAAAAAGGGAAGTTGAAGTTGTTTAACCAAACAATCGAATTCCAAAATCATGACAACACTATGCACCTGCCTGGTTTGGTCCAATTCAGACCACAAAAAGCAGTTGAGGCTGCTATTGTCTAAACGTCTAATCATTACAAGTTACACGTACATTTTTCTTTTTTCTAAGTCCTGAGATCAGTGAAAAAATAGTTCACAATTTCTTAGAATTCATTGGATGCTAATGGTAATTTAATTAGGCAGGCAGAGTCATTATGGTTTCTGAAGTCATGATGGGTTTTTAAGTCAATATTTTCAACTAAAGTAACACATGGTTAAACCACACACGAAGCATAAAGGCAACTTCCAATTGCATAAAGCAAAGAAGAGAAACAAAAGAGAAGAATAACAGAAGTGCTGTTAAATGACGCAATGCTTAATAATGGAACACGTAGACGTTGTACTCCACTACAGCATCCCCAGTTTTGAAATCAAGCGTGTGAGTCTTCGCCTGAGCATACCCACGTGCGAACCGAAAAGCGCCGCTTCCTCCCACGATCGGCATTTCTCTCACGGTGGAGAGAACGGCATTCCGCCCCAACAGGCTCAGCGTGCTGCCATTGTATTTCCCTTCGGTGAAGACGAAGTTCATGATCATCAACAGGCCAATTTCTTCTTGGGCCGCAGATCCGTAAATTCCCTGGGCCTTTCCGATGAGTTTGGATCCGGGCTCGGGGCCCACGGTCAATGCGTCGTCGGCCATTGCTATGAATCCGAAAAGCGTGGAGGAAGAAGTATTGGACGCGTGGGGTTCAACCACTCTAACCGCGCTGGGATTTGGGCTGCTGAGAATGTCGTGGAAGAAGAAGTGAAGGTGGCTCAGCTTCTCCTTCTTCAATCCCAAAGACATGGGAGATAGGTTTCGGTGGAAAGTAGAAGCCTTTGCGGCGGTGAATGAAAAGAGAAGGATGATAATAATGGTGAAAATGGATGCAAGGTTTTTGGAGTTGGCCATGGAGTAGCAATTAGAAAAAAATTAACACAGAATTGTTACTGAACTTAGTATAGTCTAATCCGCTATTTATAGAGTGGATGGAATCATGCGAGTGTGGAAAATTGTCGCGGTGATTGACCTGCTAAAAAGAAAGAATTAGGTTAACAACTTTGGTGAACTTGGACGGTGATGGAGAAAAAATTTGGATCCACACTTTTTGAATTCTTCTATTTTTTTATATGTTGATAAACAGTTTCTGCAAAACATGGTGTATATATTTTCAAAAGAACTAAGAAAAATGTCAACATAATTCTGTCCAAAACTCAATACACCTAAGACCTAAATTCACTTGACCTGGGCTGGTGATAATATAAAGTCATTTTCATCACTTTTCACGCACGCAATCACCAATGGACATAGTGGTTTGTCAGAAACCAGGATGGCGCACAAAGCAAGTACGCATGTGATTCTCGTTCAGTGGCATTTATGCTTCAATGTTACACAAGTGTTTGTTTGCACATGAAAATGAAAGAAATAGTTCTTAGAGAAGACAAGAGTTTATCACTCTATTGGAAACCAAGCTATAGAATTAAAGAGTTAATTAGAAGTAACTTCAATTTTACAAGTTAAACTTATATGTATAGAGATTGTGTGCACCTATCTGAGAAGCAGTTTGTAGCCATGAGTCTCGTCAGAGTGGCATCATATTTATTTCCTTTCTTTTTGTTGCTAACCTGTATACATTACCCTTAATTAATCAAATCTTTCCTTTTCTTGTTCTAATTTTACATTATTATATTTTATTTTTTACTATGTTTTTGACTGATTTCATTTGGTGAAAACTAAGTATTAATGATCTTCTTTGAATCTCATGACTTGATTTTTTATTATTTTATTTATTTGTCTTATTTCATTATTGATGTGGTATATATCTCTGCAATACGGTTTTTAATCAATTTAGGCATATTGATTTATAAGTGCAAAATGGTCATATTAGAATAAGATCGGTTGAAGCGAAACCGATTTAATTTAAAACACGATGTCAATTTTGTAAATACTAAAAAGTATTTTAAATCAATTATAGGGAAAATTGATCTAATATATACATATTAGATCGGTTATATAAAGAACCGATCTAATATGTTTTCTGCACTACAAATTGCGAAAATCCTTTTCATTTTTCAAACTTCGTCTTCTGTCTTGTGTCTCCTTTGGTCTTCTCTCTTGCACTTCCATTGCTTCTTCTTCTCTTCCAAGCGCCATTGACCACCATCGTTGTGCCCTACCACCGTCGCACCGTGCTTCAACAAGTTTCTTCTTCTCTTCCATGCCACTCTTCAACAACCAATGCAACAAGTTAGTGTTTTTTTCCCCTCATTTTCTCATGCCTAGGATTTTTGTTTGTGGAGAAAGCTCTCTTTGTAGTTGTCTTTCTCGATACTTGGTGATTTCCCATCTCTTTTGCAAATGAAGTAAATTTGTGATGTCGTTGCTTTACTGAATGTGTGCCGCTAGTCCCCATGGTGTTTCGTGAAGTCTCTTAGTCAAGTTTGCGGTTGGGGTGCGATGTTCTCCATGATGGTTCGTTGGTGTTGGTCCGTGGTGGTTTATTGGTAGTCTTTGGTGGTATGTTTTTTCTTTGCCCCTTCGCATGGTCACTTTTGAAAATGTTTTTTTTTTCTTTTCAGTAAAAGATATTAGATCGGTTGTTTCAGAACTGATCTAATATGTCTTTGACATATTACATCAATGTATATTAGATCGGTTGCGGAACCGATCTAATATACTTATTTTGCACTAGTATAAGTATCATAATAATCCTATATTATAGATGAAAAACACAAATGAAATGAATAAAAAAATTGATAAAAAAATATATAATATTAAAATTGAAAAGATTCTGTAAGTGTGTTGTATTCTCTTGTTAATTTTTTTTAATCGAATTAGAATTCTTTTTTACACTTCTGTAATTAATAAAATTACTTTTTGCACTATGCAATTCCAATAAAAAATAGTGGAGAGTCAGAGTGAGGCAATTATACGCGTTGAATTGTTGTGACTGACTATAGATATCATTAAGCTTGAATGCTACTCAAATGGGATTTCTTTTTTCTTTTTTGTGTTTCGTTTGAACCTTTTGCATTCTATATTCGTGCATCAACCTATTTGATCCTCTATATTAATATTATGATTATTAAAATAGAAAACAAATAGATATTCATCTATATATTATAATGATGTTTTATTTAGCATAAATAAAAACTTATAGCTTTCCGAGAAATAAAAATCCGTTTAAATCCTCCCATTCACATATGTAAAGTGTTAGCTTTAAAAGAGTTGAATACAACTACTAAAATATTTTGGAAAAGTTTAAGTTTTTCGTAGAGTGTTCCATTAAACGTTTTAAGAGATGTATAATTAGAGTTGTGAACTTATCTTATTGCGGGTGGGTACGTCTTAATCCATCTTTTAATAAGCTTCCTTTTATAGGGTTTAGCAAATCAAAGTAGGTTTGATCTCATGCAACATTTTAACTAAATATTCAAAAACAACATACTTAACTTCATTTAAAGGTCCAATTGAGTCGTTCTGACTTGAAACTCGATTTGAATCCTTTAGGGTTAATAATCGAGATGACTTCTCTCAAACTGAAAGTTGAATTGAGTCAGTATAGACAAAAGTTATAGTCGAGTTATATAGGAGCATAGGTCAAGCCGAGACAGCCAAGTCGAAAGTTAAGACGAGACCGCTAGAACGAAGGCCAAAATATACTGACTCAAGCCAAAGTTCTAGATAGTCCATCCCAGACTAAAGGTCAAGATTGGTCGGTTTAGAGTGAAGGTCAAGACAATCTGCCCCAAGATGAAGTTCGAGATGGGCAAACTGGGTCAAAGGTCAAGACGGGCGGTTTGGACCGAGACAGACTCACCAAGGTCGAACATCGAGATGGACTGACTGATGGGCTGAAGGTTAAGAAGACCGAAGGTTAAGGTTCAGCATGGGCCAAAGGTCTAGATGTACCGACTCAGATCGAAGGTCAAGAGGAGTCAACACAAGCCGAAGTCAAGGTTGGTCTTCTCGTGCTAAAGATCGAGGTTGAGCGGTCTAGGCTAAAGGTTGAGACAAGCCAAACCAAGCTGAATACTAAATTGGCCAATATGGGCCAAAGGTGGAGACATGCTTACTTGGTCCGAAGGTCATGATGAGCCAATTAGGCCAAATATCGGAACGAGGCGATCTAACTCGAAGATCAAGACAGCTTGCCCCAGATCGAAGGTAGAGATGGGCCAATCTAGGTTGTGAGGAGTTAGTTTGGGTCGAAGGTCGAGACGAGCCGACCCATACCGAAAGTCGAGACGAGTTATCTCATGTTGAAACTTTAGATATGTAATCTTGGGTCGAAGATCGAGATTGGTTGTTTGTGGTTGAAGGTTGATATCAACCGACACAGACCAAATATTCTGATTGGATGGTCTAGGTCAAAGGTCGAGATGGGTTGACTTGGACCGAATGTCCAGATGGGTCGGCCTGGACTGAAGTTCAAAATGGGTCGACCTTAAATAAAGGTTGAGACTTGCTGACTCAAACCAAATGTCCTAATGGGCTAGTCTGGGTCAAAAGTGTTGACAAACCGATTCGAGAAAAAGGTCAAGATATATCAATTTGAACCAAACGTTGAGACAAATTGACTCAAGTCGAATGTCAAGATACATCGATTCGATATTAAGACCAAGACAGATCTGCTTAGGTCGAAAATGAGATAGACTGGCCAAACCTAAAAGTCAAAACAAGATAACACCCCACAAGTTTTTTATGGACATTTGCACCATGTAAATTATTATAAAGGATGCCTTGTTGACCCCTAGATGGTTTTGTCTCCGGCCCGTGTAGTGGGAGTCGAAAACAATGGAGTGAGCCCATTTCAAATGTATATCTATAATGATTCCAAAATTGTTTGTAATACTTTTCGTAACATATACATTATATTAGTAGAAATTTGTGTATTTTGTACAATTTTTCTTGTAGAAGTTTGTAAAAAATTCAGTTTTTTTTTATTGTCGCTAAAAATTGGATCTAATAGTAATAGATACTAATCTAAGAACTTAAAATTCCCAAAATTATCCCCACTCAATTTTTCTGTAAAAAGAAGTTTGCACAAAACTTTTCTAACAAAATGTTAACTTAAAAATCAATAAATACCTTTTACTGTAAATTTATATTTCATAGATAATTTTCCTAAAGAATTGAAATTTACTGGTAACTTTTCTTACAAATTATTTCTTGCTAATTCTTTCAAAAAAATATCAGAAGTAATTTATCATATTTTTTATTTAATTCAAAAACAATAATAGTTAAAAAATAGATAAAAATAATAATATCTTATTCATCTACTTCCACTTTTACTTACATTGCTATAATTAATAATTTTAAAATGAGTTGGGTAGTTAATTAAATTACACCCTTAATTTGTCTAATTTTTACTTATTATTATAATGGAATACTTTAAAATGTAACTGACTACTGGATTAAAATAGTACTAATTTCCAAAACAAAATACTCTTAGTATACATAAGATCACATTAATTATTACTACTTAAATCAATCAATCTTATCATAAATCTATTGAAATAATTTAAAAATCTCCAATTATCATAAAATACTTTTTTGTACAGATTAAGTTAAGTTTTAATATTTATTTTTTAGGATAAAGATAATATTACACTACAATTATAAAGCATATTCAAAGTTTCTATGAGCTAAGTTTAAAAGAAGCACTAAGAAAACTCTTTTTTTATCTAATCTGATAGAAGTCAGATTAAACTGGAAGAATTATACTTTGAATTAACAACTTTTTTCTTAAAACTTGGTGAGAAATATATTTCCTTTCTATCATTAATATTTCGACCCCAATTTTATATATACTTTTAATTCTCTTAAACTAAACACACACACACACATACATTTTTAACTAAAAATGTTATTTGCTGAGATGTTACTTTTGTGGTAAGAGGAAATTAATATTTCCACTTGATTGCCTTTGGAAGGAAAACCCATCCTTTCTAACCCATCGTGTAGTTATTTGTATTTACGTCATTTTCAAAAAAAAGAAATCATTTTATTAGTTACTTGCTAAGTATTGGTGGTAAGAAATTTCTAGAAATACTTAAACCTTGGAATAAAAAAACCAGAAATGGTCAATAAAACAAACTGGGCCGAAGTCCATGAGAACCAAATACAACTACTAAAATCCAGTTCAAGTAAATCATATCCTTTTGCTGCCGAATCTTTAAATACTAGGAGGTATTCTTTCTTCACCCCTATATTCTTCCTGCACCCCTTAACTTTGAAAATACCAATTTTATCCTCACTAACATTAAAAACCCTAATTCTTTTTTCTCTTCCATCTTGCCTTCGCCAACAACACACAACACACCTCCCTTTGATTCTCTCTCACAATTCGGTGCTCCTTCCTCAAGGTTGCACTAGGTTACACCTTTATCGCAAAGAAAGGTTTAGGTTACACCTTCATCGCGCATCTTCAGATTCAATAATTTGAAATACTCTTTCAAAATGGGTGTTCTGGAATACATTATTGGATTTGAAAAAGCATTCCAAATTACTAAATCTAGTACACACCTATGATTTCCTGATTAGCTAATTTGAAATTGTGTTCAATTTATAATGTCAGTCTGAAAATTCTTTTTCATCCATAAGAGATCATGCACTAGTTGCAACTTGTAGGAAACCTACCTCGACGAACCCATGCACTTCTTCCCACCCCGCCCCTCCAATGGTCGTGGTACGCTTGACAAATTCTTCACCAACACTTGCGTCGAGCTCAAAGAGGGAGAGATAGAAGACGTGACTGGGCATTTCGTTCTATGACAACATCTAACCAAAGTAATGACGTGCATGACTTGTCAAAGGTAACTTTTTAGTTAACCTACTTGAGGTAACTTTTGAGTTAACCTACTTGAGGCCTAAAATGGCAAGTTGGAAGATACATTAAAACTCTCATTGTAGTTGCTAATGAGACGCGACAATAAAGTCAGTCTTGACCATCCCATAAAGGAGTGTCCTAACATAGTGGTGGACCAACATGTACATGAGGATGTGCAGGCGCAACTCAGGTTTTGTTAAAATTATCACCAAAAGTATTTAATAAAATGTCAACTTTAGTAAAAATATCAACATTTGTTTTGATTTAAAGAGGAATAATATTGTCATATTTTTACAAAAGTTGAAACTAAATTGAATCTAAAAACAAATGTAGAGACCAAATTGAGATTATGTCCATGTGGCACTGTCACATCACACTGATTGTGCCACGTGGCAAAACTGTGAAATGACATGTGTCAAAAAAAATAAGAATTAAAAAAAACACAAATTGACATGCGACAATGACTTTAATACCGTTTGTGCAACAACCATCAAATTGAGTCACCTTTTAAAAATTCAAAACCAAACAAGTTGAATCAAATTAAAAAAAGTCATGACCAAATTAAAACGAAAAAAAAAAAACAACTCAAAAGACCAACTTGACACTTTCCGACAAAAATAAAGATCAAAAGAATAATTAAACTTTATTTATTTTACAAAGTAATATTTCTAAAAAATATTTATTTATTAATGTCTCAAAATTTCTTAATTTAATAAATTTATTGTATTTATCTCGTTTATTTGACCAACTAATTCTTATTTGTGTCCGATGAATCTTTTCACATGGCAAGTACACGTTATTAAATCATCAAAAATTTTAAAAAATATATATTTAATTTTAATTCTAAGTTGACTTTGAATGATTAAGTTTAATTCTTTAATTAATTGCTTTATCTAGTATCTAATGAACTGTTTTCATTGAGTAGAGAAAATTTTTAATTCCAGTAAATTTAATTATAGGTATTGATGTGATTAATCATATACAACTCAAATGATCGATTATATTTTAATTTTGAGTGTCAATAAATAAATAAAAATTCAATTGAGTTCTTAATAAATTTTTGTGATTTATTGAGTTATTTAAATTTTAAATTTTTTTAATTGAGTCACTAAAAATAAATGTTGTTGATAATTTTCTGTGATGTGATAGTTATTTTGTACTTTCACTTTACTCAAAATGTCATCATATAATATTTTGATGCAAGAGATTATAATAACGAAATCTTTACCGAATATTTATGGTATTCAAACGAAAATTGTTTATAAATTTAATTAAAATTATAAAATTCAAAATAAAAAATAAAAAAATTTCAAAAATATAAGATATGTAATTATAAAAGTATGAAATATAAAATTAAAAATTAAAAATTAAAAAATATAAAATATACAAATTTAAAATTATAAAATTATATAATTTAATAATTACGAAATTATAAAATATATAATTATAAAATTATATAATTATATAATTATAAAACAATAACATTACATAATTATGAATTATGAAATTGTAAAATTATCAAATTATATTTATTTTATTTTATTTTTTGTAATTTTAGAATTCATAATTTTATAGTTATATATTTAATATTTTATAATTTATATTTTTTATTTTGAAATTTTTAATTTTAATTAAAGTTAAAAACAATTTCGTTAAATATAATAAATATTTAAAAAAGATCTCGCCATCACGGTCTCCCTTATAATAAAATATTATATAGCAACATTTAAAAAAATAACGATGCAAAATAACTCTCACATCACAAAATTAACAACAATATTTAATTGTTGGGAATCAGAAGAACTTATTTGAAAAAGTTTTAAAATATTTAAAATATCTAAGATTCAATATACCACCAAAATTTATTAGAAACTCAATTGAAATTTTTTAATTTATCATACACTCAAAAATAATTAACCATATTTTAATTTTTTGAAATTTTTGCATTCTAAATTCTATATGTTATTTTGATGTGTTTCTATACGTATTTGACTAATAAAAGTTTGTTATACCTGTTTGAGTTAAGATTAAAATACTTAATTTATTCTTTTTCTTCTATTCTAATGAATCAAAGTTAACTTTATTTATAAAAGTGATCTAGTTCACTTTCCGGGTTAACTTTCCTCTCATCAAGAATTAACCTCAACAGGTATAAATTGTAATCTTTATTTAATTGAAAATCCCAAAAATTACATTGTTATACTAAACACTAAGGGTAAATAAAAAAAGTAAATAATGTTATTGAAATTCTATGAAATAAATAAATGGAAAAAAAAAAGTCTTCAAAATTAAGAGAGACAAAAATCAACAGAGGGGGTATTGAGTAAATGTCTCTTATTATTGTTCAATAATGACCTAAAATTATTATTGACATGGTTTTAAAAACTTAGAATTGAACCGGTCCGATTAAACTATAAAATAAGACATGCAATCCACGATCATGAATGATGGGCATTTCTTCCTCCACCCTCCTTTTTTAATCCTCATCTCCTAAAATTATATATTCCAATTTTACTCTTATAAATTCATAATAAAATATTAAAAGTTAATTTTGTCATCTTCTTTACAAACCGTTGTCTCCAAACTTTTCTTTCTGGGGGATATGTAACATTTTGAGATTTTAAGCAACTGTATAATCCGAAATATGTTACCAAATCTAGAAATATGTTCAAAACAAATATTTTAAAATATTTTTATAAGTATATATTTTAAATTAAAAATCAGACATACACTTTTGAATTCAGTGAAACATTTCAGAATACAAACATATTTTGTGAAATTCCTAATCCGAAACATTACTCCATATTTAGAAATATATTCCAGATCACTCCATTCAAAGAACATTGTTGTGTTTCGGAATATGTAATCCAAAAATCTGGAACATGTTAACATGACCACGTGACCGGAAACAAAATATATACCTAGTTTTTATGGGCAACTGAAACTTCATAAATGTTCCAACTCTTTTTATTACGATTGAAAAAAATTACTAGATCATGCGGTATTAGACCTTAATATTTTAATTTCTTTTTTACATTTATTTTTGTAATTTAAAGTATTAATATTGTTGAAAAATATATGATCTAGGAACTTGTAATTGTGGTGGTCGACTTATGACTTATGATTTAGCACTGGTAGTCCAGCCGCCAATCAAGAATACCCAGCTGCCTCGAGTGAAATTGGTAGAATCACATTAAGCTATCTATCCATACATAAATATAGTTAAAATATTTTAATATTATTTGACGAATATAAAATACTAAGTATTATTTGAACTATTCGTATTGAAAATAAACAAATAAATTACAACACTTAAATGGTCACATTACTCAATAAATTTAGTTATGTATATATGTTATTTACATTATTTTAGCATTTCATCAACATATAAAGAAGTGAACAGTAATAAATTTTCTTTTTAATTAAAATTTTAAAGAGGGAAAAATTTTAAATTAGACAAATAAATAGTGTGAGTAGACTTTTTTAATTTTGTGTAAAGAGAAACTTTAGAATGGCATATTCGACTGATTGGGGTATTTAAAAAGTGCTTCGCTGGTGCTATCTTCAGATTCAAATTAAATTTATTTAAACGAAACAACATCATATTTTCTATTCTTTATTACAGTTTGACCTCCAAAGTTGCACGATCTTATAAAATTTGTCCTCTAATGCCGAACGTATTTAAACCTTCATGGTTAAAATAGTTGTGTGGTAATTTTTTGAAACGCCACAAGACAATTTATGTCTTTATATAAATTAAGAAGTAATTTCTTAATATAAATATAAATAAAAGAGTTCACAAAATCGTGAAGTTTTTATGATGCGATCGACCGCGTATCTATAAATATTTCATAGATAGGACAAAAATAATATATAATATTTTCAGAAGTTTTGGAAAAGAAAAAAAAACATTCAAATAGTATAGGTTTTATAGTTTCCAATGGTTCTTTGTGCTTTTTCTATTTAATTTTTTTTATTATCAATATTATGAAAGTTATTTTTCTCTCAGTGTTAAGCTAATCTATCATTATTCAACCAAAATATATTTGTAAGTCTCTCTGTTTCGTATAGTTAAGGAACCTTAAAATATAGATGTAGTGATATATAGTAATGATAATAAGTAATTTTTTCATTTTAGAAAAAAAATATCTTACAAATCTAACTGTAATGTTTTGGAAGAATAATATATCTCAAAAGGCAACAGCAGACACTATTTGTAGAAACATGAAGTTTTCAACAAAAGCTTCAATGGTGTTTGGATTGAATGTGAATTTGTTTGAAAAAGACGTATTAAGAAGATCCAAAAATAAGAATTTGTGGACAAGGAAAAAGTTAAAACAAGAAGACGAGGGAAGCAAGAGACGGTGACATTAGAATTTAGGACAAGTGGAAAAAGACCCAGAGAAAGTAAAATCCTTGACGAGGAATAGTTCTCAACGTGTTTTAATACCATTAGCTCCTACCAAGAACTTAGCAGAGAGAGGGAGGAAAAGGGTGGGGTGAATTACAAAGCATAAGGCTAAAAAAAACAAAAGCTTGAATATTATAATATGAGTGTCAATAATGATTGACGAAGACGTCGTATTCGACGATGGCATCGCCTTTGGAGAAATCGACGGAGTGGAACCTGGCCTGAGCGTAGCCACGAGCGAAGCGAAAAGCGCCGGTGCCGCCAACGATGGCCATTTCCCTAACAGGTTCGCTCATTATCATGTTTCTGGCCAACACGCTGATGGTGCTGCCGTTGAAGTCTCCGTCGGTGAAGGCCATGGTCA
>Ga0209589_1003020_pt1 | contig 29392 bp, 15 predicted proteins | sample CowpeawhiteBW_FD_187525 | JGI IMG/M metagenome (GOLD analysis project Ga0209589, IMG submission 187525) | Root nodule microbial communities of legume samples collected from California USA - Cow pea white BW (SPAdes) (version 2) | ecosystem: Host-associated > Plants > Roots > Nodule | place: USA...
AAAAAAAAAAAAAAAAAAAAAACCCACCGGTATTCTATCAGGATACTTGTCTCTAATGCGAGCAGACTCGGCCTGCCTTCTTTCTGGCATAGGGAAAAACAAAATGTTGAATTCAGGAGTTTAAAGGGAAAACTATGCAACAAAGTACATCTTAGATATTATTAGAAAATGCAAACTCCAAAAGGGAGGAAAAAACTTGCCCTCGGGCAAAAGATTGGGTCTTTAAATCCAGGAATAAAAGAAAGAAAAACCCAGAGTTCAGTTTTATTCCAAATAAACCAAATATCCATCTCGATTGATGTCATACTACACTTAATGGAAATCAGTTCAATTTTCATCTAGATAAATTATCTTCCCTACAACTCTTCTTTTCTACAGAATACAAAAAGCTCGTCGATTTTAAATTACACGAACACAATTTAGCTCTAGGGTAGAAGTGAAGTGCTAATTAAATGTAAACCCTACTAAGGGTGATGAAACACGTGACCCACAGCTAAGAATAGCAGAGTAAAAATATTGAAAGAAAAGTTAAAGAAGTGGAAGAGGACCTAAGGGATGCTCAAGTTTGAAGGAGCTTTTGGCCATGGTCTGTGAAGATCTGAAACAGCGAAACATTAGAAAAGAAAATTGAGTAACGAAAAGAAAGGGAACATAACACGAAGACAAAGGTTGGAGAAAGGATTGACATACCCAACACACAGTCACAGGAAAGAATGGATGAAAGGATTGATTGGGGAATTAGGTTAAGAGAAGAGAAGAGAAGAGAAGAGATGAACGTAATTGAGACGGAGAAGAAACCTATAATTACTACTTTTTTAACTAAAACTATTATTAACACTTGCCAGCTTTATTTCTTTTTCTTTTGTTTTTTATCAGTGTCATCTCCCTTTCTTATCCTATCATATCTGTTTTCTTTTAAATAAATATTTCACTTCAAACAAAATTTACACGCACTATCTATTAATTGATAAAAAATAAAGAAGTTAGTTACCTAGCCCTACATTATGCCCAAATAAAGCTCCACCCAACTTATGAGTATTTACAAAAAATATTTATTCACTTCAATTTATATGTATTGATGATTCATGATTCATTTATATTGTATCTAAAGTGTATACTGGAGGTAATTATATATATTTTTTGATAATGTTGATATGTGCTTATTTCTAATTTAATTAACATAATAAGGATGTAAATGTAATTAAACAATTACACGTTAATTTAACATTAGGGTTGTGTCAGACATTTAATGAGGGTCGTATGTTATAATAGATGAAATGAAGTTTAATATATAGACTGTGTATTTATTATTCATTTATTAATAAATAAATTAATTTAGAGTATCAGAGTGTGTTTTTTATAACATACATCCACTGGTAAGTGATCATCATATCTACCAAAGGAACATTTTGCAGGAAAATCGTTAAAGTATAATGTTTATTCTATTATTCTATTTTGATACCATAATAAATAATTCTATTTGAAGGTTTGATTGTGGGTATAAGTGTTATTTTTATTTTATTTTTTATAAAATATTTTTTTCCTTTATGTTTTTTATTGCAATCATAGTGACATTATTTATCTCCTTTATATGATATTTAAGTATTGTTTTATAATATTTATTATGAATATGATTTTTTTTCAAAATTAAAAAAAAAGTGAGTTACATTTAATTTTTATTTAATAATTATACACAATCAAATTATATTATCTTAGATATATTAGATATCTTATATATTATCTTTTATCTTATGTTTATTATTATTTGCAATTTAGACTTAGCACATAATCTTTTTATTATAAATATATTATTCTATGTGTATTTTCTATACAAGAAAGATTAATATTTAATATGTCATCAGAGTCAAGTTCTGATCTTGATTTGAAGAATTTAGTAATGTTATTCAACAAATTGATATGACTCGGCGGTGCAAGGCAAATTATTTAGTCTTTTATCATCACTCTAGTGTTTGATGCATCTACTTGATAATATATATGTTGATGACATCGTTATTGCAAGAAGTGACAACCATGACATCTTCTAGATGAAACAAAATCTTTGCAACCATTTTCAGACCGAAGATCTTGGTAAACTTATATATTTTTTCGATATTGAGGTGGTATAATCCAACGACAGTATTATTATATCTCAAAGGAAATATGCATTCAATACTTTAGAGGAAACTAGATTGATGAATTCAAAATTTGTTGACATACCCATGGATACTAATACTAAACATCTACCAAATCAATGGGAGCCTATGTATTAGATCTCGAGCGCTACATAAGGGTATTGTCCATCTTCCATATTTTCTTTTGTACAACATTTCAACACCTTATTCATCTTTCGAGTTTTCTTCTGCACAACGTTCTAGCGCTCTCATCAAGTGTCCTTCACTTACCACCTTCTCCACCTAAACCATTGTCTTTATCATGCAGCCCCTCCTCGTCAGAAGCTCCATTAGCACCATATCGAAGTAGTAAACATTTATCTTTATTTAGCAATTTGCTACTACGGTGGCGCTCTCCCTTTCAAACTTTTGGAACCTGAAATCTTCGATTCACGACTTGAAGTCGTCATTAAAGGATTTTGGAGTTGATGAGATAGTCATGCACGATGAGCTTTGACCTCACGTGGTGAAAAACACCAATTCAAGTGCCACGCCCTTTATGATACAATGGCCTATTGCCTAACCCATCTTTTCTAGGGTCGAGACTCAAGAAACGACACTGTTTTGAATAATCTCCTATGTGTCACCACTTCAATCCCCGATGTTAGTCTCTCCTGCTGGTAGCTTGTGCAACCACCTACTTAATGTGTATGGAGTGGATCAAAAGTTGATGAAATAAGACATGAATGGTAATCGAATGGATCAAAGCTAGATAACTCATGCACTAACATTGTTGAATTTGTACGCCAATCTAGTTTAATCAACATCACACAAAAAATAACTTAAAAAAATAGACAAAATAGTTTAATAGACATATAGCACAAAATCCATAATTTGCTTAAGCTTAGTGGATTTACATGTAATGAATCCACAAAATAGTTTGAAGTTGAGAATGCAACATGAGATAACTTAAATAAATATATTTTATAAAGCTTTATTAATTATTTACATGCTACCAAATAATATGTTATTTGGATTTTTTATCTGCTGAGGCTGAACCATGTACATTTAAATGGAAGGTTAGTGTTATTTGACACTATGATTTGATGGAAGAATCATGGGGTGTTAATTATGCCACATGTCATTTGGTAAGGATAACAAGTTAGGTCCAAATAAATATGAATCATCAAAGTGAAGGTTGGACCTAAATGACAAACTTGAATACACTCTCAAAGAGTTGCCATTTGGTGTTGTAGTTGATAAAACTATGTCTTCACCACCTTAAATTGATTCTTATAGTCTTCACCATTTGCTGGTTTTCATCGCAGGGCATAAAAGAAAACCCCGTATAATTGATGTGAAGGATGACCATTTGAAAAATCAAAAATAAAGTTAGACACATTTTCATAAGCACTTAGTACAAGAAATGTTGCGATTGAAATATGTTTGAGAATTTTGCACAAGGATAGTTCACCCTCCAATGTTAATGATTTTTTCGTACTTTTTAGGTTTTGTATTTTAAACATCACTTACAATTTCAAGGTTTGAAATAGTATGTGTCTCTCGCAACTTTGTAAAACAAATATCTCATTAAGGTATTTTATTCAACCTTGAAACACACGAAATCAGATAAAAAGGAAACCAACTCTTGACTTATTGTGGCTAATCAAGAAACATCCCATAAAAGTTGCAATACAACCATGACATGACATTTGAGTTTCATAGTCACACTAGAGATGTAGAGTTGAAATGTCACTAAAGTTTGAATATCAATGAAATGTTTATGTAGTGGTAGAGCTTTGTTATGAAATAAGGGGTTTTGTGCATTTTCTCCCCAATTTTCTTTTATACAAACAAAAATTATTATATAAATAAAAGTTGTTTTTTTAATTTTGATAAATTATGTGTATTTGGTACCCTTAAATTTATATACACTGTAAAAGAAAATTTTAACACTTCAAAACATTTGTTGAAGATTCGTTATTGGGCTTCTACATTACAAGTATACGTATATTTAGAGTCCTCTGACAAAATTTTTTGCACTATTATTACATGAAAATATTTTTATATTGTGGTCATAAAAAATAGTATTGCGATTAATTGATCTCCTCATATCATAAAACATATAATCGAATTTAAGGACACGATATCTTTTCAATGAAACATTCTTATTACACACATCATAACATAATGAGGTAGACTTATCTATTTATTTATTTCGTCACATTATTTTTAATGCAAAAACATTCAAAAAATTGTGTGTGGTTAATCCCAATAATGTTTGGTAACATGACAACATGAACTAGAATCATGAATAATATCTCGATTATCAAGATCCACAGATGTTTACGAATTCATGACTCTCGAATCTCTCTAATACTTTCACAAATTTAAAATAATATTGAAAATTTTTAATTTAAACAGTCAAATCTCGTTATGTAATCACATTTCACACATTTACATTATTTAAGTATATTATGTAAAATATTTCTTAACTTGGTTTCAATTTTTTTTGTAATATTTTTTATTTTTATTTTTTTTCAATTTAACTTCTTAAAAGTATATTTTATACATTTTTATAGGTATCAATTTATTTTTCAATACAATCACTTATCGTAAGAGAAATAATAATTATATTATATTTTTAATATATAAACTATAAAGAAATTATCACTATTAATTATAATTTTATTTTTAATACGAAATAAAATTATAATCTTATAAATTGATTAATTAACAAAAATCAGCTATCACAAAAATTAAATAATTCATAATTTTTTATTTATTTTCTTTCACTTCTCACCTTTTTAACTTTCATATAAATTTCCTAAAGAACATTTGTTTCATCGTTTCTTTTATTTTTTTTCACTTATATTCATTTCCTGTCCAAATATACTCTTAATCTTCATTTGGAATTGATTTCTATACATACACACTTATTAACATTTTTTTTTTTTGGATCTTCATATAATGTTTTTCTATTATTATAATTATTTTTAAAGTGCGTTCTGGAGAAGGATTTGTACCTGTCAATTACAGGTTAAAACTGTGAAAGAAGCCAACCAATTGACCTGATTTTTGTGTATTGGATTAGACCTGCCACCACAGCTCATCATTTTTAGGTCACAGATAAGATAGATGTTACTTTTGATTAATGGTTTGACCAGTAATCCAATTATTGATTAGGAGAAAAAATAAATCATAATTAATTTAATCTATAAACATTTCAACAAACAAATTTTTCTGTCTTTCACAACTTCATTACATACACTTCATATAGCTTCTCCATTTCACCCCTCAAGTTATATATTTTAAATAAGAACCTGTGTAACTATTATCAATAAGGAATAAGATATATGTGATAATATTTATTTGAGAAATAATATATATATATATATATATATATATATATATATATATATATTTTTTTTTTTGTGTTTATATTTTATAATGCTAATTCTACCTTTTACAATATAATTATTTATTAAATATTTTAAAATTAATGGTTATTTTTATCTATTTTCTATAAATCTGTTTATCTTTTTTTTATTCATCAACAATTAATTTCTCTATTAATTTCACTTTATTTTTAATAAATATAAATTTATTTTATATATTAATTTAATAATATTACACTATTATGACCTATTAACATAGTATCATTCATATTTAAAAAATCATACACATATGCTATAACGTTTATGTGTACGTTAGTATTTATTAAATTAATGCAATAATATTAAGTTTGATCAAATATTTATTATTAGATTAAAAATTATAATTATTACTCATAACACGATTTTATAAATTTGATAGTGTAACTAATGTAACCATCTAAACTATACTACTCTGTTCACATGATTTCTGTCGAGGGACCACTGATGCCTCTGCAACATGTTATAAAAGATTAAATAAATGAATACCATATTATTTAATGATCTACTTATAAAATTAATGATTATTTAATATAAGATTAATCATTATAAAAGAATGAATGAAGGGAGAAATTTAAAAGTTTGTTAGAAAAATTGAATGAAGGAGAAATAAGTTATTAATATAAACTAAGCTAACCTATCTAGGTTTAACTTTCATACTATACTTCAAAAGTTAATTTAAATGAGGAAAGAATGAAAAAATATTGTATTATTATTTGAATCATGACTCAGAGTAAAATACTTTTTACTTTAAATTATTTCATCATTGATGATTGGGGATAAATGTTTACCTTGATTAATATATTATCAACTTAGTACAAAATTGTACACAAATCAGTGTTTTTATATCTAGTAAAAAAAGTAATATCTAATTATGAAATTAGATAATTTAATATAATTAATTAATTAATTAATTTTAAGTAAAATAATAATTTTTTGTATATATATTTTAAGGTCAGTTGATTCATAAAATAAGAGGGCCAAAATATAATCTTGATGTTCATCATATTAATTAAAAAATATATATTTGTAGAGTCCACACAAACTAAATATCTAAATTTATTTTTTATTATTTAATATATAAAATTTGGATAAAAAGTAAAAAAAAAATTACATTGTATAACTTAACAAACACTTGAATCTATTTTTACATTTGAGAGGTAAATACTTTTAAACAAGTAATCAAATCAATATAATTGTTTCACATTTTGTCCCATTGGTTTAGTAAGTTAACTTAACCATGTTACAGTATATTGAGTAGACATAATATACATTCTTTGAACACATGAACAAAATAAAAAAGATGATGCTGAGGGATTGAATCAGTACATCATTATTGTTCATTCATTTATTCTCTACATTCGTATACCTGGTGTGTGGTGTGAGTAAATGTGGAGATTGAAAATAATGAATGATGTTAATGAGATGAATTGATTTTGTCTTTTTATGCATGATCGATTCCAATCCAAGTTGTAATACATTAGATCCTTGGTTTCCCAAGGGCCAATCCAGTGAATCCAGTACCCAGAACTCAGTTGGGAGGGCCACTGTGTGAGTCAGATCGTACCAGGACCACAATATGCATGCCATTGGACACTGCTGTGCTGTAGTGTCCATAAGCCATGCCAAAATCTCTTCACACTTCTCATTCTCACATTTTTTTTTTCATCTTCTCCCCTCTCTATATTCTATCTTCCTCTTTTTCACTCTCTTCAACTTCCACACAACACAATCCATGGATAATAATCCTTCAACTTCCACACAACAACCTCGTCCCTGTGAGAAGGCTTCCAGCATGAAGAAGAGATTCCTCAAAAGGGCCAAGGAACACAGGTCCAGGCTCTATATCCTAAAGAGGTGCATTATTATGTTACTGTGCTGGCAGAAGTACGAGCAGTATTGATATTCAAAACCTCTCTTTAGCAGGTGGATACCATTAACTACATCAACCCCACTTTTTTTCTTTTTCATTTTTTATTTGCAAGTTCTGTAAATCATCATCATCACTATATATATATATTATGGTTTTACTTAGAGGGAGGGAAGAAGTTATATATAGAGACAGAGATATTTTTCAGTGAGCATGTTGAGCACTTTATTGCACTGTCTGAAGAAGATTCTTCCATGAATTGAAGAAGATGGAATTAATAGGGTGGTTTAATTAGCCATTGCTGTGAATACAGTGTGACCGAAGGAGGTGGGATATCACTTGCAGGATTTACACGTTATTGTGTGAACTGACATTACTCAACTCAGTTTGTTTTCTAGTGTAAAAGAAGCTGAAAGAAAAGACATTATTTCACATGAAGATAGGGACATATCGTTGCTACTAAGTACAATGAGGTTTTGGTAGGACTTCGGTCAAGAATAAGGTTTGCCCACTTTTCTACTTATTTCCCCACTTATATATTACATAAAGCTTAACACTTCATCAAACAACCTTCAACTTTCCCTTTTTTTTTTTACTGCTGTTTGGTTACTTTTTATTTATATGGGATGGACGGTAGAAACACACTTGAATACATACTATTAGTGTATACACATCAAACAATAACAATCCATGAGTTTTATCTGACAAGCTTTTCAAATTTGAAAATGATTATTCAACACACACACATAATATGCATCTGTGCTTCTGGCAGTTTACCAAATCACATGCTAAGTATAAACTAAAATTAACTTGATTATGCAGTAGAAAATATAATGATTGATGGTGAAGGGTTGAGGGAGGAGTAAGATAGTGTGTCTCAGCATTTCATTTCCTGTCTCTCAATTAACTTGTCTTTGGTTGCATGTGTGTTTGGTTGTACATTCCAATACGATTGGCTTAAAAAACCAGAAGTTAATAATTGAAGTAGTTCCCTTAAACTGTGACTTCTTTGAATGGGTTTAGTTTTGTTTAGTGACATACTATTGGCTGAGATTTGAAAGTTTAAGAAGGGTTAGTGAATGGGATGGATTAAAGAAGAGCATGATGATAAATTTAGATGAGAGAATCTGATGCAGATCTTGAGATGCAGTTGGTTGAATAGTACCTATAAATTTTCTGGAGCAGTATTAATTTGTGTGTGTTAAAACAGAGAAGGTACTTGAAGAGCACAAGTAGAGAAACAAGGGCACGGTGTGAGCATTTATTTGGAATTGACATTTGGCCAACTCTTTGGTCTAGTTTTGGTATTTCAAAGGGTCCTCCGAAGCTGCAATTGGAAATTTTGGAATGCTCACCATTTGAGGTCTCTCCCCAAAAATAGTGTTCAGATGCCTCCATCATGCACAAAACATTCTATTACTACTTAATTAGAACAAACCCTTTCTTCTTCTAATACCATCACACTCTCTTCATGTACAATGCAACTCTTTATTGCCTCCATTAGTTACTTACACCTTTGTGTTTTTCTCCATTTATACTCTTTCTTAATCACATTTATACCAAATTCTTTCCTCAACAAAATATGTCTCAAACGTTACAATCAACAACGTTAACTGCACTATGGCCTTAACCCTCGTCTCATGTTAAAAAACACTGTTTTACTGTCTTGCATGCATTGTCGCTGTGAGCAGATTAGATAAAGCTAAATTGTAATCCAATTATTGTGAAGCAAACTAAAAAAAGATTGTTCTGTAGTTATTTTATTAATTTTGAAATTGTTTTATTCTCCTGGGTGGTGCCAAATTGTTGATAAAGTAAAACTTTTGGTTCGAAAACGTGTGCGAGCAAATCTTCCCCTTAGTTATGGGCATTACTGGCGGAAATGCTCGAAGCAACATAACATGTCACAGGGTCCCTCCCAACCTATGCATCAGAACTAATTAACACTGTATATGCTAACCTATTATTCTGCTTCTCTCATCAAAAAGGGGAACTAATTTAGGTATCACCAGCTGGCACCACAACTCTATCAAAAAGACTAACACTTCATAAACATCTTTTTTTAACAACAATTTATTCAAATCATACATCTTTCTCTAATATTAGATTGTACATGATCGTTACATCAAAATTTTCTACAGATAATGTGAAGATTTTCCATCGACCGAAGATAAAATCAATTTACACGAATCCAAATTGATAACATTGAGTTATACTTAAAGTTCACTCCTTAACATGATAATATAATAATGGGTTAAAGTCTATCCTAACAAAATAAGTTAATTTTGTAAAATTGAGTTAACCTTAAAATTCAATTCTTAATCGGATTTGATGAAAAAAATAACTATGGAGAAGTCAGAGTTTTGAAATTCATTGGAATGTTAGGAGACGTGACATCCACCTCTTCCATGGGATTTTGTGGATCCTGTTCATTTGTTTCCTTTTCTCTCTTTCTTTATTAATATTGATTAATCATAAATTAAACAACCAAGATTAAAAAAAAGTAGATTCTATGAATCATGAATATACTTTCCTAGTGATCTATGAACATCCTTGTATGGATTTATACCAAAGAGGGTTTAATTTTTAACAACTATGTCCACTTACATCTATATCTCTGCCTTTGAATGTGGAAGAAAGTGAAGATGAAACTTTTTGCACCACATAGATGTGTTGTTGAGAAACCAATTACCAAATATAATTGGTCGAACAGAGAATCAATGACACGAGTTAGCATGACTCAATCAAATCACTACATTCACAATTTGACACCAACCACTCACAAACTTTCCAAAAGCCATTTCATACTATTTGAATTTCAAATGTGGTTGGCAGCATACCAACTTACCCTCCCAGAGACTCATAAATATAAAACCCTGGAACCTCCACTCCTTCTCTTCTTGTCACACTTCAAAATATGCCTTTCTTTTCCATTTGTTTCCACTCTCACAATTTAATGTGCCCCCTCCTTTTTTTCTCTGAGTCGTTGGCAAAGTAAATGCCACCATATTTAAGGCTCTGCATCTCTCTGTCTCTCCCTCTCTCTCTCTTCTATTATATTTTAAGAATCTCACAGGACACACTCTTTACTTACTTCAAAGGAACATGCTTTCTTCATCAAACTTTCCAACGATTATGCTTTCTGGTTATGATATGCTGCAGCCACCATAGGGGGTAATTAGCTTTTGTTATCACATTTATTAACCAATGCTTGTTTGTTTCTTAAGAAAGTGCAGGAATGGAAAGTGGTGGAGGATCATACTTCAAAAAGTATAATTAAGAACTTGAGATATTGGTGCGGTTCAATCAGAAGCCAGTGTTTTATTATCCAAAAGCTCTGTGTTATTTGATTGAGCCGTGCCAATATCACATGTAATTCATCTTTTTCTTCATGCACACTACTACTCAAACTCTTTATCAACTTCGGTAAGTTCTTAGAATTCATAGATAGCAAAAAGGAATTGTAAATGAAAGTTATGTTAGCGAAGATTGTGCAGATTCGATGTTGAAGATGATAGCTGAATTAGCATGTTTTTTTGTGTCTCCGAAAAGCAGTGATGTGGGATAGAGTGAATTGGTATGGTAGGTAGGAAAATTGTTTTAGCTTTTGCATTTTGTTTTCTCTTTTGAGAGTGGTAGGGACTTCATTAGAGGCAAATCAATGAAGTGGGAATTGGCAAAGATAAATCTCTCTTTACGTTTTCTTTCTTTGCTTCTGTGTAAAGGTTCATATCATCCCATCTTTCTCGTGTTTACATTTAAAGCACTAACATTCATTTTCGACATGTTTCCAACTACAAAAGTTCTCAACTCTGATTTGCTTCTCCAAACAAATCTTTTGATTCCGCACAACAAAGAAAAGGTTTGTTTGTTATATTTTTATTTTTTTTTATTAATTATTGTTATCATTATTCATACTTTTTGGAAAATTTACAATAGGAAAATTTTCTTCTTGCTTATATTCATTTGGAAATGTAATTTAATTTTCATTTTTACATCAAAAAGTTTAGTGTTGGTGTAATAGATTTGTACTTCTTCAGACGTGTTAAAATAACTTCATATATATTACTTTTTCTATTGCCTATCAATTATAGTGAAACAATATTCAATGGATGATTATATTATAAAAAGAGAATCAAAACACTACAAAAATTTCTGCTATTCTTTATTTATTTCACTTCTTTTATTGTTTTTTTTTTCTCTTTTTGGCTTTTAAGAATACTATCAAAATTGTTTATAACAAACCGTAAAGCAATTCAAAAAATACTTTCTTAAAAGCAATCATTGTTTAAAGTTTTTTCTAACCAATTTATTTTCCCTTTTGGTTGATATTGTTTGGCCTCATTATCTTACAACATTACTTTTTAATGAAATAGACCATTTTAAAATTAATGAGTAATATTTAAAAAAAAAATAGAATAAAACTATATGCTACAGCGTATTTGGGTCACTACTTTTTATTTTGTTTACTTTTTAACAATTCAAGACCTGTTCCTCCTTTGTAAGTTAAAGATTTGTGTATAATCAAATCAAATTGAATTATATTTTATTTTTATCAAATCTCCTTGAGTTTCGTTCATTATTGTACATGATTTTTTTATACTTTTTATTGTTGATTCAAGAAAAAGTTGTATATTAATCATTGGAATACAGCTTATATATAGAAATATATTTATGCATATCTGATTAAAAAAATTGATTACGAATTAATCTAACATTTATTCTTTACAATTAATGCAATTTTTTTTTCCTGACAACAACTTTTGAAGATTACAAGTTTTTTTTTGTGATTTATAATAAAAACTAAAATTAGGTGTCAGTTTCTTTTCTTTCTTTCTTTTTTCTCATAATTTAGAGTTGTATTTTTGCATCAACTTTTCTTCTATGAATGAACAATTTGTTCACTGGACAAATAAATCACATTATTTATTCAATGACTCTCATTCAAGACTTCATAAGATGTTGTTAGTGAGGTAAACAAAAATGAAAAGGTAACACTTTTGAGAAACAAATAAAATTATATTAAACTTGTGTAAGAAAAACAGAAGAGAAATAATGATAATTATTATGAAGAGTAAGACATGACAGAGAACTAGAATGTAAAGTCCTCCAGCCACTAAACAACAAAAGAATGGGTTTTGTTACTGCTGCTACTATACTCTTCCTCCTTCTCTTTCTTCTCCTTTGCAGCTGCAAAAGGGTTGCTTGTGTCCTCAGTTCACAAAAATTGTATCTTAATACCATTTTAATCCACCTACTACTACTCTTATACTACGTCTATGGCCTGCGCCATTCGTGTGTTCTTCAAGCTTTCTCAATTTTTATTTCACTACTTCTTTAGTTTACAAGGTTGCACTCCACAAAGCGTTTTCATCCTCTCCACAACGCAGGTGAACTTCTTTCATCCTCTCTACAGACCTGCAGATTCCACTGCATTTCCAATCAAACGAAGCAACACATATATTACCAGCCTGCGCCTTCCACTCGCAATCTGCAAGAGGGTAGCACCACTGTTGGTAAATATAAAGACCTACGATCTTGTCTTCTATACCGGATGTCGATTTCAGAACCAGTATAGGAAACTTTTTATACCATATGCTGGTTATAAAACCGACATAGAAAACTTTTTCTAACCAGCATAAAAAGGCTTCCTTGCACCAGTGAAAGAACCATGTAAATTTATCATTTTGTCATGTTTACTTCGAATCACAGAATTCAGAAAGAAAACTACCTTACAAAGAATCATAGCATGACATCTCGAACATTACTAGAACAATTGGATGATAAGTTTTTCATTGGTTGCTCAGATTTATATAATGCTTTTGAAGAAGTGTTTGATTAATGATAGTGGGTAACATGAATTTTCTCTAGAATAGATTATGGTACAATAAAATAGAACATACCAGGGGGTGTGCCACAACACATTCTCCTATCATCAACATGCTCCACGTCTAAACCAATAAACCAAGATCCCAATGAGACATCTTCGTTGGCATATCTATGAAGCACATCCCTGGTATTGTAAAATCAAACTGTTATCAGTCCATCAAAGTAGCACTAAATGCCACATTAGTTTGTATAATATTCAATTCTTTACTAGTAGATGAGAGTCCATGAAGTTGTTAGTCTGCATAATGAGAATCTCAATATCATCGACATACAAACACCCACTTGCCTGTGTTAACAGTTTTGAGAAAGGAAAACAAGACTTACTGATTTATTGATATATAAGTAGCCAAATCTTGGGAAATGGCATATAATTGTCCTGTAGCATGACGGAAGTACTTGTTTCCCACCTCTCCAAACTTCCAGTATTCTGGTTCATGGTATTTCACTCCCCTGTGGTAAGACGGTTAAACTAGGAAGTGTATTTAAAGTACAACACAAAAATACAATACACAGGCTTTCTTACTTCTGAGCAAGGACAGGACCGGATTTCATGCACCCAACATACACCCGAGGTTTCATTCGGTGCATGCTCAAAGTCAATGCAAGTGTTGCTGAGATTGGAAACGGCACAATAAGCACAATGAGGAAAATAATGGTATATAATGAAGTATATATTATGAAGTGTAGTAAAAAAAATCTAAAAGAATCATTAGTCAAGTGAATTTTATGCCTTTCACTTTTCTGCCAATTTGTATCCAATTAAGCAAACACTCCAAATACAGCTATGAGGGCAACATAACAATTACAAGAATGTTCTATAGAGAATGTATCAGCTGTCAATATATAACAGTTCAATATACCAAACATAGAGAAAGCATTGCCATGGCTTAATTGAAATGATATGGTGTTTCTTTCTAAAGAAATGAAGTTATTTTTCTGCACATATCATGTGTAAAAACTGACTTACATTTATCACCTCAACTTTTACCGGTTACTTTCTCCTAACTCTCCACATATCATATTATCAATTAGTAAGGATACACGCTGAATATTTTTTCTGTTACCTAAATTGACATGAACATCATCATCAACTTTAATATAAAATTCCGCATCCCACAAGGCAACAGCAGTCGAAAAGTAGGTCTTTGTCTTAGCTGAGAGTTCTAGGTATCCCTCGACGTGGTTCTGCTTAACACATGTATTTTTTTCATCAACAAAAAAAAATAATAAATAAATAAATAAATAAATATATATATATATATATATAAAAGATATGGATTATGCATCTAAATGAAAATTGGAGGGAGAGAAAGATTACCAGCCTCAAAAAGTCAGCATGAAGCCTCTCCTCAGCTTCAATAGCTTTGTCAAGAATGCCACCAGATGTAGAACTATAGACCAAAAAGGCTAATTAAATCTGTAGGTTATGGTTTCTTAGCATCTCAAGAAAGTATGAACTCAACCAACCATATTGGAATTCATCATATGGGTGAGCCCAAGGTTTCATGACATTGTGTCATTGATATAATTATTTATTGTTTCATCTACTAAAAGAACAAGTATACCACCAATCAACACAAAAAAGACGATATAAATAAACACAACTTGCACCAGAAAGAGGTAATACAAGGTAATACAATTATCAGTTGGATACAATTTGATAGTTAGGCCACAAAACAAAGTTCTGAGATCATGAGAAAATAAGCGCAACAGAATTATCAAAAGTAGGAAAGCACAACAATAACGGAAAGTGAATATCAGGAAATCTCACCTGTGACCTATAACAAATCGTATGATTATGCCCTTTTCTTCCTCCAACTTTTGCCTTTCATTAGCTAATGAATTTCCATTAGAAACCATGGATTAGATACATGATGGCATGGAATTTCTTAAGCATGCTAAAGGAGAACTTTTGTGAGAGGAAAAACTAGAAAGTGATGAAATATCATTAAATCACCTCGTGGCATCCAAGTTGTACGAACAGAATCTCTTCGTTTCCTGCTACTGAAAGCTGTATTGATCCCTATAACCATGAAATATTTTTTCCTGGTACTTGATTCATCTGTCTCTGATTTCCCTGACACAGCACAACCATTCAGCATAAATTCAGGAAGTAGCAAAGCAAATTTAAGATTCAGTTCCAACGTAGATTTTTGTCTTACTTGGTCTCCTGCAATTCATGTATAGAAATGGATTAGCATTATAGTTATTTGATACGAATATAAGTAAATCCCATGCAAAGAAGCAGTGGCTTGGCTTACTTGACATCATTGTTGACATCATTGTTGACAACATTCTGTGTATTTGAAACTTCCACTTTACTGTAATTTGAGTTTGGCCTTGCAACCTTAAAATAAAGGTAAAGCATCAAGCAGAACATGTCATCATTACAGATCTTTTTTTCATAAATAGCACAAGATGCAGCTGAAAGTTATATGCCTGAGATTTTAGCATTACTTTTCAAAAAGCAAACAGAGAAAAATGTGTCATATAAAAAGTACTCTTATTTTGCACCTAAACCCATGGATTTAAATCCCTCATAGTAGTGCATAGCATCCAGCCCCAAAAACACTACAGTGAGATAGTGGATGGCAGGATATGTGCAATCTTGAAATATTTATATAGTTTATGTACATAATTCTCAAAAACGATAAAAAAAAATACTCAATGACATTCATAATTAAGATAATGCCATAGGTCTCTTAAACAAAACATACAAATAAATAGAAACAAAAGTCAAATCTTCACTTTTACTGCTATTATTACAGCTTTAGATGTCATTGTGGAAAGGAAACAAACCCAAACATATCCCCGCCTAAAAAGCCTTAAATGAATCTGTTCTGAGGCTTTTTTTTTCACTGAGCAGATAGCACAACTATAGTGTGCTATAACCACTATGTCATACACTACAACTGCTACACTAAACCACTCTACTATTCAACCCCTGTACTGTAATCAAGAGCCATTCAAAGCTTAGTCAAAACCTAATCTTTTGAAACATTTGGTTGGTCTGGAACCCTCTCAACGAGCAAGAGTTCAACCCTTTCTCCCTTGTTAATATCAAATTAACAATAAGTCAATACAAATGAATTGGTGGCATGTGCTTGTTGTCCACACTTCATGTCCAAATCAGATGGCATATCATGGACAACAAAAATACTCTAAGGTAAAGTTTGGCTCAACTATTTTTGGGTTTCTCTTAGAAGGAGAAGTTAGGCCAAATACAATCCTTGCAAAGCTCCTCAGAATATAAGAAATCCTTTGTCTTAATGAACAAATCCAAATGAGAGAAAACTTCTATAGAAACAATGCAGAGGAGTTCATTCTTATTAGATGAAGAGATGCTAAAAGATGTTGGGCTTAATTCTGAAGGCATATTCATCCCCAATGAAATAAATTACCAAAAACAAAGATACATTAATGACATATTCCACCATTCTACAACGAGTGCAAATGAATAATGAACTAACCACAAATGTAAACAAGTGTAAATATATTACAAATATTGTTTTCTTAGCTCCTGATCATTTCAAGGGAGAGGAACTTCTACTGTTGTTACAAATTCCAGTAGTAGTTATAAATATTATGGGATGGGGGTAAATGCATGCATAACATACAAAAATATAATATGTACAAAAGAGAAACAGACACACTTACTGTATTTAGATTACAACCATCAGAGTTTAATTTTATTCTTTCAATCTCACTAGTAGTCCCTGGAAATTCTACATATTCAGGCATAGACCATATCCTGAAGCAAAACTGTTGTTAGCATTACACATATATCATAATCATTAGCTCCCTTGAGATCTAGTTTAGTAACTACCTATGCCTTCAGCATCTGATAATAAAAGCAAAAAAGTTGTGAACACTTAAATGAACTCAGCTTCACAAGTTGATATTTGTTCAAACATGATCAAAACCACCGAAGGCGACGAAGAAATGTCAAAAAAATATGACAGGCCACACCATGTGTAAAGAAGCCTTCATTTAATTAAACTCAAGGCAATGTCTAAATTGAATTAAAACTTGACAATTTTCAGCAACTACGTAGATAGAGGGAGGGAAATAAAATATGGATACCCACCAATCACTTTTTTTATTCAGAGGAAAAGAAAGAGATGCAAGAAGTGGAAGAGAGTAAAATAAAATAAAATGAGTTTGAATAACGTTGGTACATTTAATGAAACGAACAGAATATCATGTGGAGAATTGTAAACAAATATTTACAATCGAAGTAGAAGTGTAAAACAAACAATAAAAAAGAACAAGAATAAATGTCCCAATGCAGAAGACAAAGGTAATAGAATGTCCTTTCTTAGAGCATAACCACAGTTTGCAGGAACTGATCACTGGCCGAAGATAACTAAAGAAAGAGAAAATTTTGATACTCAAATATGCAGAGCCAGAAGGGAAAGTACCTATTTGTGAAGAACATTCCAGCACAGAAGCTTGCCACACAGAGCAGAAGAGCCCATTTCCTGTGCAGAACGTTCCTTGCACTCAGTTCTACAGCTCCTCCCTTGCTCTTCATGGACATTCCCCTCCCCTCTTTTCCCTCGCCTCACTATACAAAAATGCACAATGAATTAAAAACACAACGAGTTACAAAGATCAATTACATGCGAAAATTATAAAAAAGAGGCAAACTTTACAGCTTCTGTGGCACCCAGCCACTATCCTGTTCCTTGGGGGCAAGAGAGGAAGACCCACTTAGCCCCTACTTTGCCCCTTTATCTTCCAGTCTCTGAGAACCGCCCCTTAAACGCCTCTTAACACCACAAACGTTATTCGCAATCACACTTAAGACAACAGATAACGGCAACAGTTACTCAAGTGTTTATCTTCTCAGATCTTGTCCATCATCAGTTATTTTGCTCCCATAAATCCCTGGTTCTACAGTTTTTCAGCTCAACTCAAGTGTTTGGTATGCTTCATAAATCACAATTCATTAACACTAACAAAACCATGCCCCCCAAAAATAAAATCCCACTAAGAATAGGGTAACAAAATTTTGTGTGTAGTAAGTAAAGTTATTTGAACAGAATGGTGTTTTGGTTTCTTATAATTTTCCTTAAAAAGTGTCGGTTGATGATAAGTGAGCATTAACTTTACCATGACACTTGAGGTTTTCTCGAGAGTGGGTTGAATCCAGTTCAGATGGATCCCACCCGAATGCAATTCAATCAAATTGTGTGTACTTTTGCAATTGTAACGTCTGCACAACTCTACATATTCTTCTACTAATATTAAATGCATGAGGTTTAATTATGAGTGTTATTATTACAATTAGTTCTGTTTATTCTCTATCCTGTGATTCAGTTTCTCCCAGAAAATAAAAAAAATGTGCTTTGTTACAATTCTGAATATGAAAGAGGAGCATATGAAAATAACTTATACAAGTATGTCAACTCATGCTCTCACTACGACTTAACCGTGAAACATAAAGTGTACTTTATTTTGGTTACAAATTACATAAACACACTCCCAGTTTGAGTCATAAAGTTTTGTCTCAGAATAACTAGGAAAAGTCGTGTTGTGTTAGTTGATAATTGATTGATGCGATTAATGATATAAAATGTAGGTTTAATTAGTCAGATCTTATCCGTTTTTGTTCAGATATATCAGTTTGGCACATATTTTTAAAAATGTGTTAATTTAGTCTTAACTTTTAAAAAAGTGTCTTAATTATGTTTCTTTCAGACAAAAATTACACTACTGTTAATGGTGTTAATAATTTTTTACTAAAAAGGACTTAATTGAGACATTTTTTCAAAAGTTGTGACTCAATTAACATCTTTTTAAAAGTAAGTACCAAACTGACACATTTAAATAAAAGTAAGTATCATCCGACTAATAATTAAACTTGTATTTTTAATATTAGAAATTAGTGCCAGTTTAATTCCGTATATTATCTGTAAAGGAGCAATTGTTTGTAGTTTGTTTCGCAGGTTGAATGTTTCTTTTTTCCAAATTAATTATTTGGATCCCTGTAGTTATTGAAATAATAGTTGCAGCATGGCAAATATGAATAAAACAAGGAACAGAAAGAAAGGAAAGAGGCCGAAAGTTACAACTTTTTTTTTTCATAATATATCAACATTCAAGCCCAAAAGATAAAGGATATTCCATAATTTATTCAAACCATTTCAAACACAGAAAATACCCAATTTAATATTAGACTTACTTGGGTGTTTCACATTAACTGTATATTTACACTTGGCCCTTAAGTCACCTAAGGGAATGCACTTAATCGTATGTTTTAATCAAATTTATGATGCAGATTAATTTATTAAAATTTCAAATAAATGAATTCAAGTAGAAGTTTGAACTTTTTTTTAATGTAGAAGTGTGGATTAAGATACTGTAGACTATTGTTATCAGCATATACATTTTCTAAAATTTCTTGTTTTCATGAATCATATATGAATAGTGTCAGTTCTTACATAACTCATTAAATACATGTTAAACTCATACATGAAGAAATTAAATACAACAAGATAGGAAAAAAAACAAAAAATGGGCTTATAAGGCCCAACAAAACTAAAATGTGCAAAAATTCAGCATATTAGTCACATCTTATATCATCCCAATCTAACATTCAGATCAAGTTTTAAACCTGACCTTAAATATGCTTGGCACTCCAAAATACACGTAATCAACACTAAACAATAATCCAAAACAACTCTTTGAAGATTCAATATTTCTAAACAACTTTTTAGATTTTTAATTCACGTATAAAATTTCAAATGTATTTTTACACTATTTAGTTTAAAAATTAATAAATAATACTTTTGTTTTTTTATATTTGACCCCTCATGTACCTTTCAATCTATTGAGTTTAGATATTGAATTTAGAATTCACTCAGAACAAGAATTTCTATTAACAGTATTATTATCTCAATGCTCCTGATATCAATGAGACGGGTAGGATATGGATAGTAGTTCCCTTATATCATATTTGTTGAATAAATATTCGTCTTGTATAACGGATACCCGTATAACTTTTCAATATTCACGGATATCTACGGGTACCCGTGAGTATTTACTAAAAAGTAAAAATAAATATAAATATAAATATTTAACAACATATTTTAATCATAAATTCAAATAAAATACAGTACATAACATTCATAAATTTTAAATAAAGTCTAAATAACTCATTTAAATAGTGTTGAATAACAGTTTACAAAGAAATGAATTTTTTTAAAAATTAATTAATAAAAAATAACTCATTCAAAATCAATATGTTAACATGCGGGTATTAAAAATACCCGTATCCGCCGCGGATATCCATTTACAATATTCATTTTCTATCCATTGCAAGTTTTAACCACAGATACGCATACAAATTTTTTTTGACATTCCTCCTAAGTAAAAATGTGAAAAATAACTATTTTTATCGCTACAAATAAACATATACGTGATCGCTAACGGGAAATATACATGTTCAATATTTTTTACCTAATCTACTTTCATATTTAACAAGAACAGTATTATGTTTTAAAAATCTTATATTACGTTCATCTCCATGACAAGTGACAAGGATTAAAGTTATTAAAGGAAGACAACTACATTAACAACATTAACAGGATATTGTAAGTAATTTTTTTTTTATCTCTTTCTTACCCTCCATTCTTATTTCTATTCATTATTTTATTGGTAATTTCTTTCATTCATGGCTTATAATTTTTAGTATGATTATAAATTACATTGATGTTATTTATATTTCTAAAAAGTAAATAAATATATGCAAAATCGAGAAAATAAATTATTGTTTTATATTATTTTTAATAACCTTTTACCATTTATTACTAAAAATAAAAAGGGTTGGGATGGCCATTCTTTTTATTTTAATAATAGCATTGCCACTAACTTTATTTTTTGGTAGATGGTAACTTTTATTTTCTTAACTCATACATATGTGAAGGTAATGAAAACAACATTGTCAGTAACTTTATTTTCAATTTCTTACCAAACATACAAAAAGATTATAAAGTCGCTTTTTAAGTTTATTCAAATACACCTAATATTTTATCAGAAGATTTCGAAAGAAAAAAATGAGGAATGCAACTTTATTTTATAGTGGTTCAAACACTCCCTGCAACTACCATTCTCACCTTTCATAACTTTAACATGTATCAGTGGTGGTCCCTGCATCACTGATGTTTTCATTAAACTTTTTCAAAGAAATAGAAAAAATAGACATTATGTAACAATTAAAGAAAAAGTGTTGTGGTAGGTGGTTTTTGTTTAGGTTCCAAAGCAATGATGAGTTGAATATGCAAAGAGAGGTTTTAGAATACTAAGTACAGAGATATGTGGGGATTGTACCTGAATGAAGATGATAATAGAGATAATGCAAGAATGAGAAAAACATATTCTATTATGTCTAAATCATTAAAAGTTAACTAATGATAAGTGAAAAAACATGAAGACTATTAAACTCAGTAAGAACACAGAGTGTACTCCACTGGCCTTAGTGCAATACAATACAGATTCAGACAAAATTTCAGAGGCTGCCACTCCTCCTTTTTCCTTTCCCTAAAACCTCTTTTTCCCAGAAAATTTAGAACAACAAAACAAAACAAAACAAGAAAAGAGAAAAACAATTTCCACAGCAGCAGGACCTCACATTCCATACATGAGTAGCAATAATCAAACACCTAAAAAAGATTGCATGGGATCCTAGTATGACAATGCTGATGAGGATGATGACATGAGCATGAGTCATAGTGGTGAATCCACCAACTACTCGATGAAACCTGTTTTGGTCAAAATAGCATTTCTCACTTTGCTGAGATCTCTCCCTTTCAGTGTTCTCCCTATCCCTTCACACACAGAGAAAGATGAAATCTGGCTCCTTGCAAGTTTCCTAGAAATCCATTGATGAGGAGGAATCATACCATCATCATCATCTTCATAATCATCAAGACAGTGATCCCCATAACCAAAATCAAACTTTTTGTTTACACCCTCTTCCTCAATGCCCTTTTTCCCATAAATTTTAGACCAATCAGGAATGTCCATAGGTGCTGAGGATCTTTGAACCACATTTGAATCAGATTTCAAGGAGTGTGGTTTGACATTATTAGTCCTTGGGATCTTTCTCGGAGAGGTTGTCATGCACCATGCAGAAGAAGAATCGGAGGAGTCCTTAGATAGCTTCATTTCTGGGCAGAAAAAGTCAGTCTCCCTCTCCAAGGTCACACCACCCCACACATCTTCTTCGTCAAAATCTTCATTCCTGGGTGATCCCCCACCAAAACCGCTGCTTTTGTTCAGAAAACCACTCCAATCTGCCATTGGTATCTATTAGTTCTGCAATCTCTTCTGCTGCCTGCAAATACAGATAAGGGTGGTTGAGAGGAAGCAAAGCAAGGGAAGTGTATTGAAGTGGATGATAGATAACACAGTTATCTATTTCAGTATATATAGACACAGATGACTAGAAACTTTTTTTCACCCAAATGTGATCATGGTTACCCACCAATAAGATAAAAAAATACATTTTTTTCCCCTTTCATTGGGAATTAAAAAGCAGAAAGGTGTAAGAGAAGAGAATACTGTCAAGAATCTACCTTGTCCTTGTTTCAAAAACCTCCAAAAAGGAAAGGGTTTTGAGAAAATTTCTGAAACGGGAACCTGATACACCCTTTTGAAAACCACGCAGGAAAAAGGAAGAAAGGCTTGAAAATTCTTCCCCGGCCCCTAAAGGCTCCAAGGAAAATCACAGGTTTCAAGAGGGCAGACTCACTCACAGAATGGTACCTGAAAAAAGACAAAGGGGCAGAAAAAGACAAGAAAGCAGCAAATGTGTACAACTACACCACACACACAAACACGAAAAAAGGGTTGTATTATTATAGTTTTGGCCCATAAGTGAAAAACCTCATATGGATATTAAAGAAGGCAGAAAGAAAATGATGGGTCTTGGAGTGAGTCTGAGTTGATCTCTCTCTCCAATGGTTAATTGCAAAAGTCCAAAAGAGCACAGATGAAGGACATGAGCATAGCGGCATCGATCAAAACCCAAAGAGAAAGTCCCATCATATCAATAGCAGCACAGCACTATTAAGAAGAGGTGAAAATTTTTTAAACGCACCCTCAGGCTTCTGCTGCTGCTGCTGCTGCTGCCTAATTTATCACTCAGTTGTTGCAGATACACTGCATGCTATTATGTATCTTATCAGCTATGCAATGTATTTATGTGTGTATGTGCAGAAACAGAACTTCAATGGCTTTTGTTTTTTCAATATCTTTGTAAAGTTCTGAAAGGCTGCATCCTGATTGGGAGAGGTGGTGATGCACGATTGGCTTGAACGTACCTCAAGGATCTGCAACCTTATCCTCAACTACTCATCTATTTTTACGTAGTAGTAACTCATTCGCCACTCAGAGATTAAACAAAACAAAACAACAAAAGGGTTTTTCTTCCATTGGTTCATCTCTTCTGATTAAGTGTGAAACTTCAAAGTGTGAGCCTAACCATCCTTTATTAATTGCCTTGGAGAGGGTGCTTCCTCCTACCAAGTATATAGTAGTTGTTTCATTGGGTTTTACCATAACATTGAGATATGTAGCCAGTTTTTTCCTGACGAATAACAATGCCTTCAATTCTCCATCATCACCTTATGGTTGTACACCTAGCATTTATCTTCCACCTTTTTACTCCTACCTTGTTGGATCATTAATGCACACTGCTCAGGGTTAGAAGAATGCAGTGCCGTAACTCTTGGTGTTAGATGATATACTTAAATCACGATTCCAATTGTATATCGATAACATAGCATGTTTATTTGTCTTTTTCCTGGTTTACGAGTGAAGGTTGTGATGATATGGTGTTCTAGCAAACCATTATTTTGTTGAAGAAGTAGTTTTACATGTTGTTTGGTTACTTTTAAGAGTTTGTTTGTACTACTAATTGTTTATGCGTGCTTAGTTGAATGAAGACATGTTTTAGTGACAGCATTATTTGTTTTTGTTTGTGCTCCACTGTTTAATGTTCTTATCCACCCATGCTAGTTTTCAGTGGATGCAATATTCTAGTATACTGTAGCTTAGCCAGATAGCAAATTTGCACGTATATCAATATCAATTCACATTTATTACTGAGGATTCGTAACTAGCTGTTTTGGAAACATTGACAGCTATCCTGGCACAAAAACCATAATCAACTATAGTTACTCTGACCCCATTTTATAACTATTAGTTCCCTATTTTATTCACAAAATACTTCGTATAAACTTTAACATACATCTATGAAAAAGAGTGTTTTCTTGTTAGAAAAGTGTTGGATACTTTAAGAAATTCAGAATTTATATGTGAAAGCGCATAACATTTATTCTTACAACAATTTGTTATCTTTCAATCAACTTCATTCCTTCTCATTACTAGACCCAATCTAGTTTTATAAACAACTTTTGTTTTAAAAAATATGCATCATCCATTACTTAACTATAGCATAGTAAAAATGTCAAGATGGGTTCTATCACACAAGTCATTATCACGGGATTTGAATCGGATTGGATCGAAAGAATTTCATATTTTTCAAAAGTAGGTTGAATTGAAATCGACTTACTTAATCTACAGGTTAAATGGGTTCGAGCCGGATTGAAGTTGGATTGACCCACAACCCTCCAATAACAACGATATCAATTTTTTTTAGAATTTTTAATTTTTTTTATTATAATTATTATTACCTATAATTATATAAATTCACAATTTAATATTTTTAAATACTAAAAGATAACTCAATAATATTTGAATTGTTTGAATGTTTAATTTATTTATTTGTTAAGTTATATACTTTGATGCTTTAACTTTTAATTACTATCTTTATAATAATATTTCGAGAATTACATAAACAATTTGATTCTACTATTATAAAAAATAAATTGATTAAATTCACTTTCATTGTAATACAATTAATATATAAATAAATTAAAAATAATAATATGTAAGTCAAATCATTAACCCACCAACCTATAATAAGTCGAACCGGATTACAAATATTCTAGCTCACTAAAAAATAAACCGAATTAAACTTACTCATTTTTAATTCAATCCATATGAGCCAACCCAACCCGACACTCTTTCATAAACATGGTAAACAAAAAGGTTATCCATGATATTTCATTTCAAAATAAATTTAAATGACAGCTATATATTTGGTAAGTGTGTTAAAATAGTTTTTAAAATTTTTAAATATATTTTTAGTTTTTAGTCAAACTAAAAAAATGTTAATTTTAAATATTTCGCATTCTTTTAATCGTTCTCTTTTACTTTTTACTATTAACTATGTTAGTGCAACATAAAAATATTAAAAGGCAAAATAAATAAATAAAAGTTAAATTAAAATAATTGTGTCATATATTCATTATTTTATAAATAACATCATTACATGTACCGTTCTTTTTCTTATCATTTAATAAATTACTTTTAATATTATATTTTATTACAAAATTAATTTACTTTAAGTGCTTATAATTTATTTTTGTTTAATGATTTTAATATCATTTAATTTTTTAATATATATCACAAACAATTATTTACATATCAGTTTTTATTTTTTTAATGTTAAGATTGTATGTAATAAAAAAAATAGTTACTCTTTTTTTTTAATTATTATACAATTAAAAATTAGGGTGTCAAAGCAGGTTTGGTTTGTCAAACTAATCCGTCAAAAAAATAACAGGTTAGGTTGGAGTTTTTAAATTGTCAGTCCATATTTTAGTCTAGTCCGCCTAACTTGTTAAATTGGCGGACCAGTCTGTCTTGACCCGCTGATCCATTTTTAACTTTTTAAAAAAATAAATAAAAATAATTAATTTTCTATATTATTTTTTTTGTATAAATGTAAATTTACAATACTATTATAATTTAAATCATTGACACTTACAACTTAAGTTTCAATTATTAGTTATAATATAGTAATTTAGCCTAAATATATAATACTTATTTTAATTTATCTAATTAAATATATTAATTGATATTAAAAGCTTAGAAAATATTGAAATAAACAAATTTTATAAATAAAAATTTTAAAAAAATAAAGTAAGGTGGCAAGACAAGTTAGAGTTTGTGACCTAATTTTTAGTGGTGAACCAGTCAAACTCGACCATTTTTCACTAATCAAGAGCGAAGTAGGCCAAAACAAATTGGATTGACCTGTTTTATCGCTCTCCCTTAAAAACTAATATAATTTTTTTATAATATATTAAATATTCTTGTTATTAACCATTTTTTACACATAAAATGATAATAAGTACATATAATTATAAAATAAAAAGTATATACAATTTATTTCTTCAAATAATATTGTATGATGAAAATAAGGAATATTTATAAAAACTAATATTAATATTATAATTATAATTATTGTTTAAAAGATGTTATAACACACACACACACACATATATATATATATATATATATATATATTGTTTTGTAAAGAAAATTCATTATATTACTCAATTTAATTATTCAATTAAAAATAATTTAATAATATTGACTTACCTTTCTTTTATGAATGACTTATCTTTATTGATATTAAATTAAGAATTTAAAAGTTTCGAAATATTTTCCAACATTAAGACAAAAAATATTTACGTAAATTAAAACATATATAAATTAATAAAAAAAATACCATGCATGAGTTAATTATATAACATATACAAATTAAAATAAGAGAACTTTATACAGTTGTGCTATGTCAATGTAACTTACTCAAGTTTGGCTTCCTAAAATAAAACGATAAGAATGTGACACAGAAAGTATACATCGGTTGATACAAAAACCTAACCTACTTATAACAAAAATGTGAGTTGAATGGATAATCACAAAAATTCATATCACAACTATGCTATATCTAATATATCATTTTACGAATATCCTATATAATCATAAGTACATTTGTTGATTTTTTTTATTTTATTGTTGTATTATTTATTGATTTTTTGTATTCAGGATTTGACTGACTATTCATTTTAAATGAAAAAAAAGTTTCAACTATATATAATTTTAATACGTTTTTAATTCCTAAATTTAACATGAAATTAAAATTTATGTATGTTCAAAATTTTAATATAATTTTATCTTCAAATTTATAAATAAATAGATATAATTTTGATATATCAAAATTTTAAATATAAATTTATATTTTTTTGCATCATATCTATAAACTAAAATCATATTTAAACATAATTTTAAATTTTGACTTAACTTATATTTCATCAAATTGATTATTAGAAAACCATTCAAAATGTGAGCTTAATATGACAATTATGTTGCACGCGTGATTTTTTTTTATAAATAACATAAAGAAAACTTAAATTTCTATTTTTTAAAAATAACTTTTTTTAATTTGTCATCCAAGACAGTTATAAGAAGTTATGTGAATAGAATATAATGAAATATATGTGAATAGACAGCGAAAAACAAAGTCCATAATTGCATTGTAAAATAGAATTAAGTGTGAACATTCATGACCATCCATAATCCGTACATATTTGTGAATAAAGTACGACTACTACCACCAATGCTTTAAACAGAGAAACTTTATGTCCAAAAGTAGATACCAATAATAGGTAAGTGAAATTATGAAAAACTTCTTTTTGGACCACAAATTAAAGAGTGTTGTCAGTCCAATACAACCGTAGGAGAATTCTTGGATCTAACTTCACAGACTCAAATAAAAAAGAAATTATAAAAAAATAAATTAATTTAGTTTCTCTATTTTTATTTATCTTAGTTATTATTTTAGAAAAAATGTGAGACAATCAAATTCTTCCCCTTAGCAATGTAGTAACCACATTAAAAAGAGTGTCATGTATCATTTCCAGATTTATTTTATTTTATTTCATTAATTTTTATTCTCTTAAAAAATAAAAAAAATTATGTGACAGTAATAATGTGATGATGAGGTAGTGATAATATATCATGTGTCATTTCGTCATTCTTAAAACCTTTTTGTATTTATTTTTGTCTCAATTTTAGTTTAATAAATTTAATTTTTATATAAATGATACACAAAAATATCTACCAAAATTGATATTTTTAGGAAATATTTTTAATAAGATTACTTTATTTAAATTTACATCGTATTTAAAATTGCTTTAAATTGTTAGTAGAAAATAATATTAATAGAAAAAAATCAATAAATTATTAATATTTTATTACATCATATTTAATATTGTTTTCTATTTAAATTTCATATTTCAAATAATTGTACTTTTTAAAATGTGTATTGAGTTGGTGTTAAATTGTTAGTAGAAAATAATATTAATAGAAAAAAAATCAATAAATTATTAATATTTTGTTACATCATACTTAATATTGTTTTCTATTTAAATTTCATATTTCAAATAATTGTACATTTTAAAATGTGTATTGAGTTGGTGTTAAAAACAAATTACATAAATTTGAAAATAATTTTAGCCAAGTTTATTAAAACAAATTTAAAAATTTAAAAATAATGTGAAATACAAATTTAAATTAATTTAGTTTTGTTAAAAATATATAATAAAAATATCAAATTTAATAAAAATACAATTGATATATAAAAGTTAATTTTTGTTTATTTGAAGAAATATGCCACCTTTTTTTAATTGTTTTAAATTTTTAATTTTTTAATTTTAATTTTTAAAATTTTTGTTTATAAAATATTATATATATATATATATATATATATATATTTATAAATAAATTTATTTACATAATATAAAAATTATTATTTTTTAATTGTTTTTAATTTTTAAAAATGAAAAGACACAGATCGACAAACTAGAGAGACCGAACTATAATGGATTGACGTGAGCTAAGTTTTAATTTTTTTAAAATAAATAAATTAAAAATAAAAAATGCTAATTCCATCTAATTTTTTAAAATAGACCAAATTGAAAAATATAAAGACTACGAAAATTAAAAAAAAAAAAAAAAAAAAAAAAAAAAAAACAAAAAAAAAAAAAAAAAAAAAACAATTAGAAGACACATTAAGAGAACAATAGAAAATCTTCATTTTACCTTCTTCAATTTCTTTGGTACGACAAATTAGGGTTAAACAAACTTGTATTCGTCGCAAATATTGT